>Ga0256405_10002200_pt1 | contig 46651 bp, 37 predicted proteins | sample RumenRJG_02DNA_FD_189096 | JGI IMG/M metagenome (GOLD analysis project Ga0256405, IMG submission 189096) | Bovine rumen microbial communities from Lethbridge, Alberta, Canada - RJG_02 | ecosystem: Host-associated > Mammals > Digestive system > Stomach > Rumen | place: Canada: Alberta... | reverse complement strand
CGGTCACCAATGGGTTCACAGAAGGCTGTAACAACAAGATCAAAGTCCTTAAAAGAATTGCTTACGGTTACAGCAATTTTCGCAGATTCAGAAATCGTATTCTGCATATCTTTTCTTAGCTAATGATCTCTTGACGCTGAACAAGCGACAGCTTCTTTGCCATCGCTTGTTCCATTCTTCTTTTCTGTTTTAATTCGGATTTACCCCAACTATTGACAAAGAGCCGAAAAATCAAAGAACCAATTCAGCCAATTGCAAGCACGTACAAAAAGATCCGACAGGAACTTCCTGCCGGATCCTAATCGCTTAATTCCAATACTGAGAAACAATTTATAACTCTACCATCGGACTCATTCCTTATTTCAATTCAAATTCAATCCTCAGGCTCATATTACGAACCACTATCTTCATAGATATTACATGGGACTCAATCCTTATCTTGAAATTTATATAGAAAACTGCCAACAGTTAAATCCTATCTCATACCGAAACATATACGGCGGAAGATTTATACACCAACCACCTCAAGTCCAAGACCTTTAATACTCTGCTCTATCAGTCAGCCATGATACTGACCCTTCATAACGTCAACAGATCATCAACATTATGCGAAGCTTTCGGTATTCGACGGAGGAAACGCTATGTTCAGCCTCTCAGACACTATTTTCTGTTTTCATACAGAACCAACTCCGTGTGCCGACGGTTACGATATCTCATACTTTTTTATACGGATATCCAATATTCAATTGTGAGATCAAAAAGTCAAATCCCCTTGCTGTCGAACTGCATTTAAGGCTTCATCTAACAGCGTGACCGTCATCGTCGGGACTCTTCATACAATTCAAAGACCTTTCCGAACTCACAGCATAAACAGCTTAATCAGAGGAGTAACCATTTTTGATTTGTAATGGTACATCAACTCGCAGAATTCTCATTCTTACTCTGTCTTATCCTTGTTGAAGACATCACACCAAGAGGCGTGACTTATAATTTGACTAACGGGTTCTATTTCGCCCATTGGAGCTTGCCTCCCTTCGTGGATTTGATGAAGTAAGAGCTGATCCAACTTTCGGGATCACAGAAGCATTACCTAAGGTACTTTGCTTTGCTCTTTCTTTATCTTGATTATATTATACCACAATTTTATCTATTGTCAATAGTTTTTTTGAACTTTTTCGAAAAGTTTTTCATTATTTTTTATCTTTATACCCTTTATTTTCTTTACGATTTCCTTTCTGTATATACTATCCATCCACTCCTGCTCTTTCCGTTCGTCTGATTCTGACGATCTCATCAGGTTTCCTTCACAGAAATCATTTTTCAGAATCTGATAGACAAAAGCATACTGATGCATCTGTTTTGAACGCTGCTTCAAAAAGATACTGCAAATCAACTCATCGGTTTTAGTAAACGGTTCACATTGTCCGGTGAACACCTCAAGCCACCTACACAAAACGCCAAACTTGCCGACAAGCCAAACCGGAAAATCTCTTCTCGCCTGAAATGGTTTCCTCACATATCTGTCCCGACCAAAAGTGATTTAGCTGGCATTCTATCGTTACTATTGACTTCTTTTCCCTTTTAAGATAAAATAAATATGTACTTTGTAGAAGGAGATGCTATGATGAATCATAATGAAGATAATCTCTATTTTGACGCCGACCTCATTTCTCTGCTGGATGATGACGGCAATGAATATGAATTTGAAATTCTTGATGAGATCGATCATCGAGACGGGCACTTTATGGTACTCATGCCTCTGTTCGATCTGCCGGAGGAAGATATCTCTTCCGAAAAAACTTATGTCATTCTGGAATCTGTTGAAGACGAGGACGGCAATCCTCAACTTGCAGAGCTGGAGGACTCTATCTTAATGGAAGAAATTGATGAAATCTATCGCCTGAAACATTACGGAATTGAAAATAATTCTGATATTTATTAAAAAACTCTTGATTTTTCTGAAAAGATATACTATAATATATTTAACACAAGCAGATATTTTTGTATAAGACTTCTGCCCAATTCGTTCTATGTGTCTATTTAACCCTACAACTCTTTTTTAGGGAGTTTCTCTCCTGTGGCGGACTTCAGACCTCCCGCTTCGGCGGACGAAGGGAGTATGAAACCACAGGGAAAACACCCACCTGCTTCTTCTCGTAGGCAGGTTATCTAAGACACAAACGGTTGGGCGGATTTTTTGTTTTCTTTTTTATGACAATTTCGATATTATTATTTCTTACTATCAATTTTTTTAATCAATAGTTACAATATTGTAGTTGAAAACTATTGTATTTTCTTCTATAATGTTTAATAAGAATGTACTACTATTGAGGTGAAATCATGTCTGCCACGGTTAAAAAAAGAAACATTTTATTAACCATCATTGTTGTTGTGATGATATTTGCTGTTTCTTCTGTTCTCGTTATCATTACGCTAAATGCTCAAATGAGATCTGACAAGTCTAATCCGACTCTTTCTGCTAATGATGTAGCTACCCGTGTGATCAGAAAAATGAATTATTCTAATCTTACCCCTATTTCTTATGAAAATATTTCTCGTTATTACGAGCTTCCTGATAACATTGTTACCGATCACGCTATGTATATTTCCGGAAAATCCGGTACGGATATTGAGATCACTTGCTTTAAGCTGCAGAAAGATGAGAATCCTCAGGCTTTGATTGATGCCGCAAATGCTTATCTGAGCGATAAAGCCGCTACTGCACAGAATTCTTCTCAATCAATTAATTACAAGATGGCTGTTCATCTCCCTTACGTCTTCGTCGCCGTCGCTCAGGACAGCGAAACTGCCGTTAATGCCTTTGAAAATGTTTTATCGGAAAATCTCAGAGGTGAATCCGGATCCAACTTTTAGTATTATAATTCCTTTTGTTATCAAAAAAATACCTTTTCTTCATTATTAAACAAGGACGCCATCCGGCGTCCTTGTTGCTTTTATTTCCTCTCGAAGGGGGTTATCTGTATCAATCCGATAATATCCAGCAAATAGGTCGGTTTACTGCAATAGGTTCCGTACAAATATTGCGTATGGTTGATTTCGGTATTGTTTTCTTCATTTCCAAGATAATGGTAATATACCGATTTTCCTCTTTCTATCTCATCTCCGCCGCTTTCTATGGTATACCGACACAGTATCATCGTATTTCGGGATTCCAATTCATGATCACGAATGATATATTTTTGATTACATACACAGAGGCAATAATCACTGAACTCTAAAAATTTCACCTGTCCGCCCCAGAGACGTCTGTTCTCAGGATATTCAGGCTGCTCTGCTTTAACAAAACATACCGGCGTTAATTTTGATTGTATGGTAAATCCTGACGGAATTCCTTTTACCGGTTCTACTATCCTGCAATGTCCTTCCTTTACCGATACTGAACCGTTGAATTTAACGTCATCATTATTGATCCCGGATAGTTCTTTTCTTTGAAACCCATAAGAGATTTCATATAAAAACAATCCGCTGACCGGCTGATCAAACGTAATATCAAAATCTATTAAACAAAGTGTTTCATCATGGCTGTCAACATATTTCTGATAAGTAGTATTAATCCTTCGCATGTGAACGCTCGGCTCAACCGGAAGATAGCCGATCGCTTCGGTCAGGTTATCTCCTGTGTATTCTCCGTTGCCACCTTCAACATAAACACAACAATTATCCCCCTTGTAGCCACGATAAACGGCTACAAACGGCTCTGTAACTTCCGAACGGATCTGCGTTGTAAACAGATCGTCCATTACATAATTTCTGTCCACAACAATCGGCGCCGCCACTCCACTCTGATCTGTTTTCTGCATCGGCAGCGTCAGACTTACCGTCAGAATGACTGCAGCGACTACACACGATACCATAACTGCTATCAGTCTTTTTTTACTCTTCGCCTTTTTCTCTTTTCCCTGCTTTTCAGTCCCATTGTTTATCTGTTCTGCTTCCGACGGCTCATTTATCGGCAACATATCTGAAAAGTATTCTTCTGTTAGCTTTTTCCTCTGTTTTTCCTCATAGTCCCGGATCGAAAACCCACAGTCCGGACAATACGTCACAAAGTCACAAACTTTTTCTCCGCATCCCGGACAAAACATCTCATTCATAGCTTCACCTGCCCGCTGACATAAGAATAAATTATCCCCGATGTTTTGAAGCATCGGGGATATTACAAACCATCATTAACGAATCATAGACCTACCGTCCATTTCAGCAGGCTGTGAAAGTCCTAAAAGCTGAAGCATCGTCGGCGCAATATCTGCTAATCTTCCTCCGTCACGAAGTACACAAGGATGATTGACAATACAGAATGGCACAAGATTGGTCGTATGTGCTGTAAAGGGAGAGCCATCTTCCTCGATCATCTTATCGGCATTACCATGGTCAGCTGTTATCAATGCAATACCATCCATTTGCGTGATGGCCTCTACTACCTGTCCTACACAGTCATCTACAGCTTCTACTGCCTTGACCGCTGCATCAAACACACCGGTATGTCCTACCATATCACAGTTGGCAAAGTTGAGAATAATGACGTCATACTTGCCGCTTTCAATTCGTTCTACTGCGTTTTTGGCAACTTCATAAGCGCTCATTTCGGGCTGAAGATCATAAGTGGCTACTTTTGGAGAAGGAATCAGACACCTGTCTTCTCCTTCCGATACTTTTTCTACGCCACCGTTAAAGAAGAAGGTTACATGAGCATATTTCTCTGTCTCTGCAATTCTGAGCTGCGTCAGTCCCTTGGAAGAAATATAATCTCCAAAAGTATTGGCCAATGACTGTGGCTTAAAAGCAACCTCAACATTCGGCATCGTTGCATCATACTGCGTCATACATACATAGTTCAGTGGGAAGAAACCATTTCTGCGCTCAAAGCCGCTGAAATCGGGATCTACAAAAGTACGGGTTATTTCTCTTGCTCTGTCAGGTCTGAAATTGCAGAAGATTACAGAATCTCCGGATTTGATAGTGGCATTATCTGCGCATACAATCGGTACAACAAACTCGTCCGTTACACCGTTTGCGTATGAATCGGCTACTGCTTGTACCGGATCGTCAGCTTTAACACCTTCTCCGTATACTAAAGCAGCATAAGCTTTTTCTACTCGATCCCAGTTGGTGTCTCTGTCCATTGCATAATAACGTCCTGAAATCGTAGCAATTTTACCTACGCCAATCTCTTCCAGCTTTGCTTTCGCTTCTGCCATATAGTCTTTTGCGCTGGATGGCGGAACATCTCTGCCGTCCAGAAATGCGTGAAGAAAAACATTCTTGACACCAAGCTTCTTCGCCATTTCAATGATTCCATAAATATGTGTAATATGGCTGTGTACTCCTCCAGGAGACAACAAGCCCATTACATGAAGCGCTTTGCCGTCTTCTGAGGCATTTTTCATCGCTTTGACCAACACGCCATTTTCATATACACTGCCATCTTTTATAGCCTTGCTGATTCTTGTCAGTTCCTGATAAACAACTCGACCGGCACCCATATTAGTATGTCCTACCTCGCTGTTTCCCATCTGACCATCCGGCAAACCAACATCCATTCCCGATGCAGCAATCAATGTTGTGGGGTTTGTCGAAAAAATCTTTTCCAGATTCGGCTTGTTGGCTTCCCGAATTGCATTTCCAAAGTTTGTGCCTATACCAAAGCCGTCCAGAATCATTAATATTAAAGGCTTTTTCATCTATTCTGCCTCCTGCTTCTTAAATTGATTTTCGGATCAGCCGTTGCTGGCAGCCTCCAGCAGTACACCAAAATCTGCTGCCTTCAGTGATGCACCGCCGATCAGTCCGCCGTCAACATCAGGCTGCGCTACCAGTTCTGCAGCGTTCTTCGGATTCATGGATCCGCCATACTGAATGGTTACTGCATCTGCTACTTCCTGTCCATACAGCTTTGCAAGTGTAGCTCTGATAAATGCACAAACTTCCTGTGCCTGCTCTGCTGTTGCTGTCTTTCCTGTGCCGATTGCCCATACAGGTTCATAAGCGATGACGGATTTCTTTACATCTTCTGCGCTGACATCAAAGAAGTCAAGCTTGATCTGGCGGGCAACTACTTCTTCTGTGATACCGCATTCACGCTCCCAAAGCAGTTCGCCAACACATACGATGGGTTTCAGTCCTGCAGCAAGTGCAGCCTTCGTTCTCTTATTTACGGTTTCATCTGTTTCTCCGAAATACTGTCTTCTTTCGCTGTGACCGATGATAACATATTCAACACCGATTTCTGTCAGCATATCGGCAGATATCTCTCCTGTAAATGCACCGCTTTTTTCAAAATGTACATTCTCTGCGCCAACCTTGATATTTGTTCCTTTTGTCAGCTCTACTGCTGTTTCGAGATTCGTATAAGGAACACAAATAACCACGCCGCAAGTTGCTTTTGCTGCGATCGGCTTCAAATCCTCAATCAATGCCTTTGCCTCAGGACGAGTTTTGTTCATTTTCCAGTTGCCGGCAATGATTGCCTGTCTCAGTTCTTTGTTCATGTTGATTAACTCCTTTTCATTCTTTTTTGCGGTCATCCCGCTGAAAAAAGGGGCGAGGACATTGCCCCACCCCTTCAACCTTACTGTTATCCGATTGTAGACAAATTACTCTTTATCATTCAGGCAAGCAATACCCGGGAGAACCTTGCCCTCAAGGAATTCCAGCGATGCGCCGCCGCCGGTAGAAATATGAGTCATTTTGTCAGCATAACCCAGCTTCTCAACTGCCGCTGCTGAATCGCCGCCGCCGATGATGGAGATTGCACCGCTCTCTGCAACTGCTCTTGCTACAGCAATAGTACCCTGTGCAAAATTCTCCCACTCGGAAACGCCCATCGGTCCGTTCCACACTACTGTGCCGGCACCCTTCAGAGCATTGGCAAACTTCTCTCTGGTCTTGGGTCCGATATCAAGACCCATCCAGTCGTCTTCGATCTTATCGGAATCAACAATCTTATATTCCGCATCTGCCTTATACTCCTGTGCGACTACTGTATCTTCGGGAATCAGGAAGTTGACACCCTTTTCCTTTGCTTTTGCCATAATATCCTTAGCCAGCTCAACTTTATCCAGCTCACAGATAGATGTACCTGTAGAATAACCGAGAGCCTTCATAAAGGTATATGCCATACCGCCGCCGATAATCAGGGTATCAACCTTATCAAGAAGATTGGTGATAACGCCGATCTTATCAGATACCTTAGCACCGCCGAGAATTGCTACAAAAGGTCTCTTGGGGTCTGTCAGAGCGCCGCCCATTACAGAGATTTCCTTCTGAATCAGATAGCCGCAAACTGCGGGCAGATAATCTGCTACGCCTGCTGTTGAAGCATGAGCTCTGTGAGCAGTACCAAACGCATCGTTTACATATATTTCTGCCAAAGAAGCAAGCTGCTTGGAAAACTCAGGATCATTCTTTTCTTCTTCCTTATGGAAACGAACGTTCTCGATCAGCTCAACCTCTCCATCCTGCAGGGAAGCGGCAATGCTCTTTGCGCTTTCGCCGACTACATCTGTTGCCATCTTCACTTCAAAGCCCAGAGCTTTGGAAAGATATGCTGCTACAGGTGCAAGTGAATACTTCATATTGAACTCGCCCTTCGGACGGCCAAGATGTGAGCAAAGAATAACCTTTGCCTTATGGTCAACAAGATACTTAATGGTCTTCATTGCTTCGTCAATACGCTTCGGGTCGGAGATATTGCCTTCGCCGTCAAACGGTACGTTGAAGTCACAGCGAACCAGTACCTTCTTGCCGGCAACGTCGATATCCTCGACTGTCTTTTTGTTCAGATAGTTCATTTTCAAAACATCCTTTCAGATATTGTAAGCTGTTTTTTCACAGCTCCTATGGGGTTACGACGCCTCGTCGTCATAGTATATTTTATAACATTTAACTTGTTTTTTCAATAGTAAAAAGCAATTTCAGGATATTTTTTTCAATTTTCTTCCGGCTTCCGCTTAGTTGATTATTTCCGGATACTGCTTGACCGCCTCCTGCATAGGGCCGTCAAAGATTACTTTACCCTTTTGCAGATAAATGCATCTCTGACAAAAATCCTGAATGTCCTTACTGTGACTGACATACAATACCGTTACTCTCTTTTCAATCAGTTCGTTGATTCTCGCCTTACATTTCTGCTTGAAGGTCGAATCACCTACCGACAGTGCCTCGTCTATCACAAGAATATCGGGATTTGTATTGATGTTGATGGCAAACCCAAGCCTTACACGCATTCCGGAGGAATATGTTCGTACCGGCTGGTCTATATACTCGCCAAGGTCGGCAAATTCAATTGCCTTCCGTTCAATTTCATTGATTTCTTCATCCTTCAGTCCCAGTACATAACACTTGAAACGAATATTTTCTCTGCCTGTCATATCGGCGGAAAAGCCTGCTGTCAATTCCAGTAACGCAGATACTCTTCCGTTAACATAAATATCGCCCTCACTCGGAAACGCTACTCCTGTAATCATTTTGAGAAGAGTGGATTTTCCGGCTCCGTTTCTGCCGACGATAGCCACAGACTCACCTTTGTGAATTTCAAAACTGATGTTCTCCAGCGCTTTATGTTTCTTCAGCTTCTTTGAGCTGTAAAACAGGGCTGAAAACTGTTCTCTGCTGTTGCGGTACAGTGTATATACTTTAGATACATTCTGGAAAGAAATGATTGGCTTCTTATCCTCAGCAGCCACTTGTTCTGCGGTTATTTCGCTCATAACATTCATGTCCTTTCGGCATTTTTCTTTATATCAATATACCGCTTCAAAGCAGAAATGTCAACCGCTCCTCTTCAAAATCATGATATTATATAGTTTTCAGCGATTTGATGTTGTTCTCTTGAACTCTAAGATAAAATATAGCCTGTTGTATACGGAATATCACATAACAGCAATATGCAGCCTGCCGCCAACGCAGAATACACTTCTATCGGATTATTGGCTGTTAATCTGATTTCACATGGCTCTATCACTCTCTTTCCGATTGTTAACAGTTTTCTCTGCACACTCAGCAATCCTGACATTCCGTTAAAGCAGGATAAACTGACTGACGCTTTTCCGGACATAGAGCAACCGACAGCAGGTATTCCGGACTGTCGTATGACACTGAGTGCGTCTGTGTTTTCCTGGTCCGTTACGGCACAGACCTTTTTTATGCAGACTGTTTCCGGCACCTGACATAATGCTTCTCCAAAAACAAGTATTCCTTCACAGTCAATATCACACACTGCATTCATGCTGATGATCAGAAAATCCGGATGACCTGACAGACAATTCACAGAGCCGCCGTTGATCGTCATTACGTTCCCATAATGACTGCATGACCGGACGATGGTTTTGGTCAATATTCTTTCTCCGCAATCTCCACATATCATGATGGTATTCATTGATGGTACCTCCGTTGTGATTCTTACAGAAGTATGCCAGTTTTTTTACAATTTTATGCATTTATTCGGCAGCATCGTTCTCTTAACAGATCAATATATGAGGTTTTGACACATTCCAACTCAGTTCGGAAACTTTTCTCAACGTTTTTATCTGAATACTTAGCTACGCACGGAAATAGAGTTATAAAAATTAACAGGCAATTGCACAACCATTCGTTATTCTGAACATCTATGTTAACAAACAGAGTCGGAGTCCATTCGGGATAGAATCAGCGGTTATATGTAAGAATTTTCCCGTGTGGCTGACCCGACAGGATTGATTTCCCTGCCGCCTCCACAGGAAAATAAATTTTCAAAATTTCAACGTCGACATCAGAGTAAGTTATGCTGATTTGAAATACTTCTTTCCGGCAGGTCAGCAATTTTAGGGAAAGGGTGCTTCTGCCTGCGGTGGACACCTCTTCCGCAGGAAAAGCACTGACCAAACCGACAGGCGTGATAAAGGAATAACGTTTTTTCGCCGTAAAAGGGTTTTCCCGATGTAACTGCACCGACAACATTGATTCCTCTGACGGATCTGTTGTAACTATTGACCGACTTTACAAAATATGCTATACTTTTACCTGAATAATCAGAATGTCTGATCCGAAAGGAATAAGAAAAATGGATATGTTCAAAACAAGACGAATCGTTATAAAAGTCGGTACCTCTACTCTTACCTATGAGAACGGACAGGTAAATCTTCGCCGTCTCGAAATGCTCTGCAAGGTTCTCAGTGACCTTCACAACAGCGGCAAGCAAATTATTCTTGTCAGTTCCGGCGCTATCGGTGTTGGTATGGGTAAACTCAAAATGAAAAAAAGGCCGGATGAAACTCGTTACAAGCAGGCTCTCGCTGCCGTTGGACAATGTGAGCTGATGTTCTTGTATGATAAATTTTTTGGAGAATACAATAATTCCGTCGCTCAGATTCTTTTAACCAAGAATGTTGTAATGAACGACCACTCCCGACAGAATGTAGTCAACACTTTTCAGTCTTTGCTGGAAATGGGAATCATTCCTATTGTGAATGAAAACGATACTGTTGCGATAGATGAACTTGTCGGTGCAAATTTTGGAGATAATGATAATCTGTCTGCTATCGTTGCAGACCTTGTAGGCGCTGATTTACTGGTAATCCTCACAGATATTGACGGCCTTTATGACTCTGATCCCAGAAAGAATCCCAACGCTGTCAAGATTCCGGTTGTATCCCATATTGACGATCAGGTGCGACAAATGGCAGGTGGTTCCGGCTCTAACAGAGGAACCGGCGGTATGGCTACAAAAATTACCGCTGCCGCTGCTGCAACAGGCGCCGGAATCAATTGCTGTGTGATGAGCGGAAATGATCCGCAGAATATTTACAAGCTTCTTGAAGGTCAGCAAATGGGCACTTTATTCACTGCTGCCGAAGGGAAAATTTAATCGGTTATCTTTTAACTCGGAGCAAAGCCCGATGTAAGCTCGCTTAACATCGGCTGCATTGATCCAACCTCACCGCAGGAGCTTTAGCTCCTCGGGGTTTCAGTGGGGGATTATAACCCCCACTGAAAGTCCGAATGGCACCCGCCGCCTAAGAGGGTGCGGGTGTCCAGTGGACACCTCTGCGAAGCAGAAGCACCGACCGAGCCGGCAGGCGAGACCCGGGGGACATCGGTGATTGGTTATATCAGTTTTAGAGTATTTAGCTATAGAATTATCTCATTCTGGTCATACTGATCAAAATAGTGTTTATGAGCCGTTGTTCTCTTCTTTTCAAAGCGTATCGGGTGGTTCAATCAGCCGTTCTTCATGTTAAAGAATTGAATCGTTTTTTCAGTATGCTTTTTGCAACTCCGGTCACCGGTACTGACAACACAATATTTTTGAATCATGTGTCTATGGTACATAGCAGGAATGCTAATGACTGTACTGAAATAATTGATGGTTTCAAAAGCAAAAGCTTTATTGAGCAAAACATAACAGCATTCAGTATACAGTATTTGTAATATCACTCCGCTTGCACCATCCGGACTGTATAACCTCATACCATTGATGAGTGCATATTCTAAGAAGGAACTATTCGTATATAATCATTCAGGAGGTTTTCAAAATGCGAATTATTGATGAAATGGGTAAAAAAGCAAAAACAGCTTCCAGACAATTAGCTGTTGCAGGTGAAAAAAAGAATGACGCGTTAAAAGCAATTGCTGCTGCACTGATAGAAAATAAAGACAGAATTATTGCTTCAAATCAGATTGATCTTGATAACGGCAAGGCAAACGGCTTATCTTCTGCTATGCTGGACAGACTGAAGCTGGACGAAGGAAGAATTAAAGGTGTTGCGGACGGCGTGCTGGAGGTGGCGGCTCTGCAAGACCCGATTGGTACCGTCATCAGCGGCAGCACCAGACCAAACGGTATGTCTATCACTAAGGTTCGTGTACCGCTGGGAGTGATCGGTATCATTTTTGAATCACGTCCTAACGTCACCGTGGACGCTGCTGTCCTTTGCCTGAAAAGCGGCAATTCGGTTATTCTCCGTGGAGGAAAAGAAGCTATTCATTCCAACAAATGCCTTACTGCTATTATGCAGGAAGCAATTGAGAGCGTTGGTCTTGACAGGTATTGTGTACAGCTTATCGAAGATACAACCAGACAATCTTCAATCGAACTGATGGAGCTTACCGAATATCTGGACGTACTGATTCCCAGAGGAGGCAAGGGTCTGATTAAAGCTGTTGTGGAAAATGCTAAAGTTCCGGTAATTGAAACCGGAGCCGGCAATTGCCATGTTTTCGTTGACGAAAGCGCCGATATTGATATGGCAGCCGATATCATATATAACGCAAAGACTTCCCGTCCTTCCGTATGCAATGCCATTGAAACCATTCTCGTTCATGAAAAAATTGCGGATAAAGCCCTGCCTGTTATCAAGGCAAGGCTCGATGAGAAAAATGTAGAATTAAGAGGCTGTGATAAAACCGCTGCGATTCTCGGAGATTGCGTGGTTCCCGCTTCGGAAGCTGACTGGGAAACAGAATACGGCGACTATATTCTCGCAGTCAAGGTCGTCTCTTCCATTGACGAGGCAATCCGTCATATCGCTGCTTATTCAACCGGTCACAGCGAATGTATTGTCACCAAGGATTATAACAATGCCAGAAAATTTACCGCAAGCGTTGATTCTGCAGCCGTTTATGTCAATGTGTCCACTCGCTTTACCGACGGCGGTATGTTCGGACTCGGTGCTGAAATCGGTATCTCTACTCAGAAACTCCATGCAAGAGGTCCTATGGGTCTGAACGAACTGACTTCCATGAAGTTTATAATTGAGGGTGACGGTCAGGTTCGCTAAAACTATATCAAAAGATACATTAATGACAGCATCAGCCCGTTGTCTGTTTTTTCGTCCATTAATAATAACAAGATTCCCAGAATCAGCGTCTTCTCTTTATCTTTGAACAGCGTCTCAAAAATGCCGCCCTTGCGGTCCGTTTCTTTTACAGCCTCTTCAGGGTTTCCTTCTTCCCTTTCTTTTTGTAATGGTTCTTCTCTTTCTTTCTGAGCTTGTGACGCCTGGACCCGTGGTATTTCCTGTTCCCGCCTTACTGTACTGTATTCTGCAGCCCGACGCTGCATTTCCTGCGTTCTTCTTACCGCTTCCTGCTGCATTCGCTGCATCTCACTCTCTGTCATTGCCCTCTCTCCTTTATTTCGGCAGCAGCTCTATCCCTGCGGTTTTGAGCATTGGCATCAGCTTCATAATATGCAGCAGCCGTATGGCGCCGTCAATGCGTTTTGCCCTTTCTTCGTGCATAAATGGTTTTAGTGCCCTGAGCAGTCGGGTACTGTCATCGTCTCCCTGTAATGACTGCATCAGGGGCGCTATCTTCATCATCATATTCAGCATTCCCGGGTCTGTCATACTGCCAAGCAGACTGTTCTCCTGTTGCTGTGCCGGTCTGGACACAGACGCTTTTTCGTCTGTATTTTGTGATCCTTGCCCGAACAGTCCTGTCAGACTTTTTATTTGCTCCATTGTTGACGGATCGCTTAACAATTCACTGATTCTTTGCGATAAATCTTCCATCCCTTATTGTTCTCCCATCAATTTTTTGATTAAAGCCTGCGCCTGTGGCGTGTTCAATATCTGCTGTGTCTTGCTTTTATCTGACAAAATCTGCTCAACCCTTTTTTTGTCCTCATCAGATAATTTGTTAAACAACTGATCCACACTCTTTTTGTCCATATACTCACCACCTCTATCAATTTATGCAGTTCAGGAGGTATTTATGAAAATCCTCGTTTTTTCTGATTCTCACGGCAATTCTTCGGATATGTCCCGTGCTATTCGTTACCACAAAGATGCCAAAGTCATTATTTTTTGCGGCGACGGTCATGGAGATATCGAAAAACTACAGCAAAAATATTCCGACAAAACCTTTTTAATCGTTCGGGGAAACTGTGACTGGTACTGTGATCATCCGCTGATGATGACTTATACTGTCTGCGGCAAAAAGCTTTTGATTACGCACGGCCATGCTCAAATGGTCAAAAGTGATCTTACACATTTAACCACACTGGGACATAAAGAAAACGCTGATATCGTACTCTTTGGTCATACTCATCATCAGTTAACTACCGCTGACAGCCGTATGCTGATCTGTAACCCCGGTTCGGTAGGATACAACGAAGAATATGCCCTGATCGAAATTGATGAAACATCAGGCAGGATTATCGCTACGGAATATCCGGATAATCAATTCGGTTCTGTCGTTATTTCATAGTATGCTGCTTTGAACCGGTATGTTCCTTTTTTAATGTTTTCTTAAAAAACCAGAAAGCCGACTTTTTGATCGGCTCTCTGGTTTTTTGATCTGGAATATTTACCTTTTATCAATCGTAACAGCAAGCGAATTCCTCGCTTGATTCATAAACCCGATTATCTCTTTCTCAAAGTAAAAGCTTCCACTTAGCAAATCATTATCTCTGCGTAAAGCTCCGGCTCAAGCATCACAAAATCTGATCGGTTCAGACCTGTTTGCTAAAAAGAAATGGCTTCTATTGTTATTTTAGCCTATTAACAATTCCCTTCTTCATCAGCAATGCTTCCCTTTCCAAAGCGGCTTTCTACTATTTCATTGCAAAGGAATGTATTTTCAATTCACCCGAGTTCCCTTTACTGCTGCTTTTGGAAAATCGCCTCTGTATCCTTTTCCGTACTGAAACCATTAGATGCACCATTGCTGCAAATTTTGACTCCGGCAAAAATAACCGCCTTTTTCAGAGCTGTCACGGAATCTTTTCCCTTCAGATAAAAATGGAGAAATGAAGAAAAAAGCGCATCTCCAGCACCTACCGTGTTGACAATCTTGTCGTGATGATATGACGGCACTCTCGTTATTTGTTGTGATGAAGAATTCAAAAGCAGCGCTCCTTTTTCTCCCATTCCGATAACAATAATCTGATTGTGGTATCGCTCAAATAGCTTCTTGATAAATATTTCCGGATTTTCAGGAAGCTTTTCATCGCTTAAAAACAAAATATCTGCATTTTCCATGAAATCACGATTGTAATCATCTTCAACGCCTTCCAGCACATGAACATCTGTGGCTGTTAATACTTTTTGTGTCCTCGCTTCTTTTATCAAAGAACGATTAAAGTTGATATTACATAGCACTGCTGCGTCACAGTCACTCAATTCTTTCATGTATTCTTTCGGCTGCAGTTTCTGTTCCTGTATATCTTTCAAATCACAATAAATCTGTCTTTTTCCATCCGGTGTGTATAAAACCACCGATGAAGGTGTTTGCTTCAGCCTTGGAATCAGATAGTCTGTTTCCATTCCTTCTCTTTCCAAACAGTTCAGAATGCGTACCGCTTCGTCATCTTTTCCGATCAATCCGTTCAATTTAACCTGATCGCCCAGTTTTCCTAATGCTTTTGCAACATTATATCCAACTCCCGATACACGGGAATTGACTCCAAAAAACGGATAATCTATTGGATAATACTCTATGGGAAACTGCCTGATTGCTACTGTTGTCTCTATATTGACTAATCCGGAAACCATTATTTTCATTTGCAACACTCCAAAATAAAAATCTATATTTACATATTACTACACAATATAGTATAATGTAAGTAATAATCTTTCCATAAATTTACACAAAACGATTCTAAGGTATTTGTTATGAATAATGTTCTTCACGAAACAAAAATTCACGGCAAGCTGTTTTTCCCCTATACTGTCTATCGGGTGATTATTCCGGAATATATTCACAGCTATCCTGTTCACTGGCACAAGGAAATGGAACTGATTTATGTTGTCAGCGGAGAGGGTTATGTCATGGTTCAAACAGAACAATACCATGTTCAACAGGGAGATATTATCGTTATTCCTCCTGAAGCGCTGCACTCTATCAAACAGTTTCAGTCAGAATGCATGGAATATTATAACATCATTTTTGACTTTAATCTTTTGGAGAATCATCATAGTCACTGTTATGAGAAGTATCTGAAGGACATTGAAGAACATTCCAAAAAACTTCCGTTTTATATTCGTAAACAGCAGGAATTATCTTCTCTTCTGACTCCCTATTTGCAAAATCTGATTGATAACCGACATCAAAGATATTCTACCGATGAATTGTTGATTAAGTCTGATCTCTATGCTATCCTTCATTTTTTGATTCAGTACAGTTCAGAATATGATGACGATGAAAGCCGGATCCAGTCTAATTATATCAAGATCAAAAAAGTCATATACTATGTGCAGGAAAACTACGCCGACAAAATCACCATAGATAACGCAGCTTCATTGATTCATTATTCTGCCAGCTACTTTTCCAAAATCTTTCATCAGTTAACGGGAACAAGCTTTACTCAATATCTGAAAGATTATCGTCTTGAGATCGCTGCTGATAAACTTATTAACACGGAAAAGTCTGTTACTGAAATTGCAGCAGAAACCGGTTTCTGCAATCTTCCTTACTTTACCCGCTCTTTTCAGAAAAAATACGGCGTTAGTCCGAATCAATTCAAAAAGCACTCCTCTTCTTGAAAACCAATCTCGTCTGCGCTGCTTATTGCTTTAAAGTTTGAAAAAGTTCCGATTTCTTTCATCAGAAACCGGAACTTTTCTTTCTTAAAACAACGGTTTTTGTCTGTTAAAATAGATTCCCCAATTGATAGCATTTTCATCCCGCAGCTCCATTACACTGCACAGTAAGGGTATTACTGCTGTTTCGTTATAATACCTGTTGGTTTTATTGGATCAACTATCAATGATCTCACCCAATGAATATCAATGAATCGCTCTGCTTTACTGATAAAAAAACATTTCCTGCTGCGTACCGTCCATCACTCGCCGATACAGTTCTATCAGCCGTTCTGCAAGCTTATGATCACTGAACCCTAATGCTTTTCTGCTTGCTCTTTGACTCATTGCTGTTTTCAGCTTATCATCTTTCAATATCTTTATGATGCTTTCCTTAAACTCTGACTCATTATGAAAAACAAAACCTTCAACACCGTTCTCCAGTACACCCTTCAGACATGCATCGTCCCTGCATACTAAAGGAAGTCCATTCGCCATCGCCTCAAGATATGAAAGACTATGTACTTCGAAGGTTGATGCAGATACAAATACATCGCCCATGTCGTAATACTGATATACTTCCTCCGGAGGGATTCTCCCTGTAAACCGTACCGATTCCGTAAGCCCTTGTTTGCGTGTAAATGCTTCAAGGCTCTTTCTGGAGGGACCGTCTCCTACAATTACAAACTGCGCTTCAGGTATTGCTGCCAAAACAGACGGAAAAAACTTAAGCAATTCTTTCAGGTTTTTTTCTTTGCTCAGTCTGGATATGGCAATCAATACTTTTCCGTTATCGTTTAGACCATACTTTTTGAACAGTTCTTTTCTCTGTTCAGACGTTGGATGTTTTGTATAATTCTCCAGCTTGATGCCATTCGGAATAACTGTTATCCGGTTGCGGGAAGGCTTCATGTGAGGAAAGCCAATTGCTTTTTCTGACGGAGCTATAACAGCACTTGCCCCACGATAAGCAACTCTTCCCCATGTTTCTGCTATCAGCTTAAAGGGAAAATGTGTACTGAATCTTCCGAATACAAACTGACCGTAATCAGTATGTGAGGTCATGACGATTGGCGTATGAGAAGCGGCAATCACGCTGCGACCCATTCTCATGGCCGATCCTTCCGAATGGATATGCAGTACGTCCGGTTTCCATTCTTTCAGTTCATTCAATAACGGATCACGATGAACAAAACTCATACGCACGTCCGGATAAAAAATGGATTGAAACGATCTGATATAATAATCATCACCGTCCCGGAAGGATTCACGCTTGTTGGATAGCGCAAGCACCTTGACCTCATTCCCCAGACGCCTTAATTCATCTGTCTGTGCTATAACCAGATTGGCAGCTCCGCTGGTCTGGTATTTATATGTATCTGTGGCAATTAATATTTTCATTTTTCTTTGCCCTGGCTTTCTTTTTTATCATTTATATTCTATCACATTTATTATCTTTTGTCAAAAAAGAACACTGTTGGTACTTGTAAACTCAGCATAACAAATGCAGCCTGTTACCTAGATCATTCTTTTTGCAATTTTTGTATGACTCTCTGCTTCAGAAATTCATAGCGCTGTCTTTTTTCTTCTTTCAGAAAATGTATCTCTCTGAATTGTTCCGTGCAATCCGTATAATCCAACACTTCATCTCCAAACTGTTCACTTGTCAGATCAAATACACAGTTTTCTACCACGTTAAAACAATGATAGTTTCCTCCCGGACGCAGAACTCCATAAACCTTGCCTCCAAAAAAATCCTGAAGCAGAAACGCCGTAACGGAACACTGCCCCAGTGTTTTATTATCCGCATTCCATCTATCACGAAGTCTGGGCGCACAGGTTTCTGCACACCAGATACCGGTCAGCATATCATAATAGTCACATGGCGTTAGTCCTCTTTGATCTTTTACACAGGCTGTCTGACTGCCGTAAAAATTCCGGATTGATTCTGTATTCTTAGTATCAGAAGACATGTTCCCGTCTTCAGAAGATGTCGCTTTCTGAACAGTTGCTGATGGCTGCACAGCAAGCTCCTCTTTATAATATTGTTTGTCTGCTTTCTCCATTTTATCTCCTAAATCTTTATTTTCTTCTCTACTTTAATCGACGGATCAATGTATTTCTCAAATACATCTGCATCTGTCTTCCTTCCGACAACACTTCCGTAATGCGTCGGAATAGCTGTTTCCGGGCAAATCGTATTGATCAACTCCGCTGCTTTTTTGGGATCCATTGTAAATGTTCCGCCAATGGGAACCAAAGCAATATCACACTGTACCGCCTTCGCTTCTTTTGTAGCATCGGTATCTCCGGCAATATATATTCTTTTTCCGTCTGTTATCAGAATATACCCACACCAGTCCGAGGATTTCGGATGAAAGGGCTTAAGAGTATTATAAGCGGGGATTGTTTCGAATTCAAGTTTCTCTACTTTCATTTTCTTACCGGTGGATACAGAAACCACTTTTGGGAAACCGTCAGCCAAAACCGCCTGTTCCATTTTTTTCGGTACTATGATAACCGTATTCTCTCCAATGACCTTTTTAAGGTCATTGGGTGAATAATGATCGCAATGATCATGGCTGATGAAGATATAGTCAGCATCATGATATTCTCTGCCAACCTGATACGGATCAATATATATGATTCCGACGGAACTTGTTATCCGAATACTGCTATGCGTCAATACTTCTATTCGCTCTGTCAACTACATCAGTCCCTTCTGTCATATTATTATAGTATATCTGTTTTTCTTCACTGCTCACTGTTGTCTGAATAAAACTTTACATCTCTTATATAATTATAACAGTCAATTGACACCTTTTCAATGATTTGATATAATATTAGCATATTTTTATTGGTTGTTTTTAGATTTTAAAAATATGCTTGTTGCCGGATACATGAAGCACAGCAACAAGGAGAGGGGCGATAATCAATGACTGTACCCAAACCAAATAGACACTTTTTCTTTATAGGGATTGCTATTGTTTTTTGGTGGATTGTTCTCTCTTTTATCATCACAGCTATTATACATAGTGTTGCCATGGTTTCCAGCGATAACTTCAGTAATGCTAATCCTTCAGATAAAAGGGCGGCACTGAGCTATGTTTCCAATCAGATCGGCGTCGATGTCACTAACGGCAATTTATATGATGGTTTTAATGATCACAACGGGCCTCACGGAGATGGGACTGCCTATCTGGAAATCAAACTGCCCGATTCGTTTACACAGGATCATATGGAGCATTATGATTGGCTTGCCTGCCCGATTCCTAAAGAGACAGCATATTTGTGCAATTTGATCGCAGAACAACACAGCGACCACTTGATAAAAAGTCCTTCGGACATAAAAAACGGACACTATCTCTTTCTGGATAACAGTCCCGATCCATCATTCAATATTCCACAGAATTACATAATTGCTGTTTATGAGGCTGACCAAAATATTTTGTATTATTATCTAAACGACATTTAATAAGCTGACTGTCAGCCTACACCCTTGCATTTCATTCACTTCAATTCTCAAAAACTCAGCCGTAGCCAAGATAAACAATTGGCTTCGGCTGAGTTATGTTTTTTCTATAATTATCACACGATTCAAAGTAGCAAAGCACAAGTTACTAAATGACGTCTTGCATTGTCTTCATTTAGAATCTTACATTCTTTTTCTCCACCTGCCCTGATGAAAAGTATCAACTGTTTTATCGACTTATCTTCAAATATATTCCTTGCTTAGCGGTTCTCAATGAGAGCTCTCTTTCTCTGTCACAGTTTATTGTCTGCGCAATTCGGAAGTATTCCCTGAGAAATGCGATTCTTTCGAATGCCATGCCGCTGTTGGATGGTTATATTCTTCACTGCCACCGTGATTCCTTAATATCGTCAATCGCCATCAAATACTTTCATTTGTTTATTGAGAGGCAACTTTGGTTTTACAGCGTCTTTCTTGTATACTCTGACAATCAGAATCAGCGTTACAATAAAAGTCTGCGAAAAAAGTTCGCAGACTTATGTTTCAATAAACCGACAGTTATCTCATTTAAGCTTTAATCCATCCTTGAATGCATCGCCTACCCTGGTTCCTACTCTGTAATAACCGTGTGTATACGGATCAAATGCAATTGCTTCAAGAGCATCAATATCTACCTTGCCGTCTTTCATAACCGATTCTTCAACTGTTGTGCGAAGTACTTTTCCAATGACACCTAAGCCTGTGGCTGAATCCTGATACTCTATAAATTCGCATTCCAGTGCAACCGGTAATTCATTAATAACAGGAGCATCTACCATGTCAGACTTCTGATATGTCATACCCGACTTTACGAACTTCTCCGGATCTTTGCTGCCGCTGACAACACCAAACCAATCCGCTTCTGTAACATGCTTTGCATCTGCAATATGAACAACAAATCCTTTTCTTGCCTTGATGTTCTGTACCGTTCTGTGTGTTTCTGTCAGATTGAGGGCAACAACGTCACGCTCTACCATCGTCCCCCATGCTGCATTCATCACATCTACGCTTCCGTCTTCATTAAATGTGGAGATCAGCAGTACCGGCATCGGGAAAATCGCCTCTGTTGTTTTAATTTGCACTTTCATTTATTCTTCCTCCTGTAATAATTATTTAATTACTTTCCATCCGGAAAGCTGGTAAAACTGCCGCGTTCATTCTCGGGATATCCGGACTTTTCCTTCTGCGCCGAGAATGCTTTGATCATAAAAGACATATTACGGGCAAGGTTTCTCATCGTCTGCAGTCCCTCTGCATCTTTTTTTACATCATCTGCCGTAAAGCCATGTACCTGGTTCCAATAAGTAGATGCGGCAACCGGCATACTGCTGATTGTAAAATACTTATTCAATACGTCAAAGGACGCTGTGTTTCCTCCTCTACGACAGGATACGATTGCCGCTCCTACCTTCATTTGTTTTGATATATAACCTGTACTGTAAAACAGTCTGTCCATAAACGATAACAAGGTTCCGTTCGGAGATCCGTAATAAACAGGACTTCCGACCACAATACCATCTGCCTTTGCAAATTCGGCGGCTGCTTCATTGACTAAATCGTCAAAAACACATTTTCTCAGTTGCTGACATTTGTTGCAGGCGATACACCCACGAATTCCTTTACTGCCAACCTGAATCAGTTTTGTTTCAATCCCTTCGTCCTTAAACACCTGAATCATTTCATCAATTGCGGTTGCCGTACAGCCATGAATATGCGGACTGCCGTTCAGTAATAATACCATTGACATCATTTCTCCTCCTTTGCAATCACATTATCCTAAACTGCTGTAAAAAATGTTTCAGTCTGTGACCGTATTACGTACCGCAAACTAAGACTTACACCTATTAGTATTCAATATTACTATATTATGAATTAATTATACCATAATAAAACCTAAAAGTCACTAATAGAAGTATAATGTTTTACAATAATTCCTAACGAATTGATGTAACAGTACGTTGCTGCAAAATCAAGAGCTTTCCCGCAATAGCCTATATATTCAGTGTCAGCCTTGAAAATGTTCATGTAAGTTTTTTGCCATTATAAGAAAAAGCGCTATACATCAGGTACATCCAAATTATTACACCGCTCATTATAAGAGCAGCTATCAGGAATACAATAAATAGCTTCAAAGCACGTCATACATGGAATCACCGAAGCAAACAAAGGGCTGTCACAGAATTACATTCTGCAACAGCCCTTTGTCATATTAAAAAGACTTCAGCTTGCTGATTTATTATTTGCAACGATAGATTCTTTACTTTTATGCTGCTTGTACAAAATGAGGCAATCTTCTTTGTGTGATGAATAATCAGCAAACCACCTTGTTTCACTGCGCATCCTTCACGATCTTTTCTTTCGGGATAAGATAAACAATGCCCCAAAAAAGACCATACCAGCAGCAGCTATCACCAGAACAGGTATCGCATTCTCCATTCCAGAATCCGGAAGCGTATAAGGAGTAAAAATGTATCTGTTGGTGAATACGTAATCTACATCAATATCATTGGCATCAACCGTTTCAAGGCTTGTGGACAATGGGGTATTATCCGTTGTAGATGAATCAAAAGCTTTGATAACGGTGGCTCCCTCGTTATGCGCTACCTGATAGGAGGGAATATAGTGTTCGTTTGCCAGTTCAGTGATTCTGTACTGCGCTCCCTCAGGAAGATCTCTGACGGTGACGTAGTTTCCATCCTTCAACGTAATAGTCAAAACCTTTGTCCCGTCGGTTTCGGCATAAAAATACTCATCCTCTGTTCCGGTCATATCATCAGCACCATAGGAAAGCGTGTATTTCTTTCCAACTTCCAGTCCGATGAGTTCCAGTCTGAATTTGAATTCTTCTGCCTTATAATCAACAGACTGTTCATCTCCATAGGTAAAATCTACAAACTTGGATATTTTCAGATCATGCTGATCCTTTCGGTTGGTAAACACTACCGTTACATCTTCTCCCTGATTAACAGTTTCCGTTTCTGTGGCAAGCTGCTGGTCCTTGACCAGATTATAACCGGAAGCACTCACATTGTTGTTAACACCATTAGCATCCTGAATCAGATATGAGGCAATATAGGAGGAAGCCGCCTCAATAATTCGATATTTGGTACCGACAGGCAGTGCCTCGAATGTTACAATCTCTCCGGCACGAACCGTAAAGGTGACTTCCAGCTTTCCGTCGCTGTCTGCCTTAAGTACGCCCACAGAGGAATTAACCAGTGCAAAGCTGTTCAGCTCAGACAACTCTACTGTAAAGGTGAACTCATCCGTATTGGAATCGGAAGCATTGGCGACAAGCTTTTTAAGCTTGAGATCCTGGTACATAAACACTCTGTTGGTAAATGTAACCGTAACAGCCTCGCCTTCGTCGGCTTCTTCGACAGCAGTTGAGAGCGGCTTATTCTCCTGTGTGTTGGTTCCTCTGTCCGTGTTAATCAATCCCAGAAGATTGGCATCCCTGACAGTATAGGATGCTGTATAGGGGCCCTGGTCCTCGGTTATACGGTAGGTTGCGCCAACAGGGATTGCTACAAACTCGACCATTTCGCCATTGTGCAGAGTGACTCTGACATCTGCATTGCCGAATCTGTCTGCCTTGTAGACAGTACCGTCAGACAGTACATACTCCTCTCCCGGCTCAAGTCCCGAAAGAGTGACGTTAAAGCCGAAGCTTTCGGTGTAGCTCTCAAAATTGCCGGAAAGCAGCTTTTTAAGAATAAAGCTTGTTTTAGGCGCTTCAACAACGGTTGTCTTTGTGTTGGTAAACCGGACAGCTATCTCTGTATCTACACCGATAACACCCTGTGTGTTAACACTTTCTGTCAGCTCAAAGCCACTCACACTGTTTTCCGAAATATGATAATGCCAGCCGGTGGGAATATCAGAAAGCACGAGCTTTTCCTCTTCACCGGGCTTAATGCTGAGCTGTCCCCTGCCGTCCGTAAACAGAATGCCTCCATAGAGCATTGCGCCGCTGACAGGCTGGTCATTCTCATCCGTCAGTATAATACTGAATTCAAACGCCTTTTCTCTGTCCTCCACTGTCAGGTCATCGCCTGTCAGCAGCTTGACGATACCGATGCTGCCAAAGGTGGGAGGATTGTCTTTGGACGTATTGGTAATGGTATAGTGTCCCTCAGACACCACACCCGCTGTATACTCTGTATTGCTGGCAGTATAGCCTGCCGGCTCTTCCTCCCATGTATAATACTGAAGACGGGGATTCAGACCTGTAAAGGTATATGTCCATGTTCCGTCATCGTTTTTGACAATCTCGCAGTGCTCGGTATCAGTAGACACATAATGAATCGCGTCAGGTTCCGGTTCCGGATCAGGATCAGGATCGGGGTTCGGGTCAGGATTTGGATCAGGCTCCGGGAGCGGATCAAGCTCGGGAAGTGGTCCAGGCTCAGGCAGTGGTTCCAATGCCGGAAGCGAATCCAGCGGATCAAGCTCGGGAAGTGGTTCAGGCGCCGGAACCTGCTCAAGTGCAGGCAGATCCGGAAGCGGCGAGGGTTCAGGCGCTTCATACGCCTTGTATGTAAAATATCCGGGTTTTCCGTTTGCCGGGTCATCTATACGGGCGTATTTTACTGATGATGTCGAATAAGTAGTACCATTGCCTCCAACCAGAGAAGTGCAGCTATGGAATACGCTATTCGTCATCGATTCAACTTTAGAACCGTCCCACTTATCCGAAGCATATATGGTGGTCAGACCTGCGCTTAAGGAAAACAATGAATTGAATCCTGAGCTTCTTATGCTTTCTATAGAAAAGCTGCTCAAGTCAATCGCCTTAATACCGGTTCCGTAAAAAATAAATGAAAAATCAGTAACCTTTGAGGTATCAAAGCTGCTGAGATCAAGATAGTCAAATCCGGAAACAGTTCCCAAATAACCAAACATTCTTTCCATCATAGTGACTTTAGATGTATTAAAACGACTGACGTCCAGTTCTGTAAGGGCATTACAGTTATTAAACATAGAAGACATGTTCGTTACCTTTGAGGTATCGAAGCGACTGACGTCCAGCTCTGTAAGACTGCGGCAGCTACTAAACATAGAAGCCATATTTGTTACATTTGAGGTATCGAAGCGACTGACACCCAGCTCCGTGAGGGCATAACAGCTATTAAACATAGAAGACATACTTGCTACATTTGAGGTATCAAAATATCTGACATCCAGTTCCGTGAGGGCATAACAGTTAAGAAACATAGAAGACATGTTCGTTACCTTTGAGGTATCGAAGCGACTGACATCCAGTTCCGTGAGGGCATAACAGTTAACAAACATAGAAGACATGTTCGTTACCTTCGACGTGTCAAAATATCTGACATCCAGTTCTGTAAGACTGCGGCAGCCACTAAACATAGAAGTCATGGTCGTTACATTTGAGGTGTCAAAATATCTGACATCCAGTTCTGTAAGACTGCTACAGCCTTCGAACATATCAGACATGTTCGTAACCTTTGAGGTATCGAAACGACTGACGTCAAGTTCTGTAAGACTTCCGCAGCTATAGAACATATTTGCCATGTTCGTTACATTTGAGGTATCGAAACGACTAACGTCAAGTTCTGTAAGACTGTTACAGCCATAGAACATATAAATCATGCTCGTAACCTTTGAGGTATCGAAACGACTAAGGTCAAGTTCTGTAAGACTTCGGCAGCCATAGAACATATCAGCCATGTTCGTGACATTTGAGGTATCAAAATGGTTAACATCCAACTCCGTTAGCTTAAAACAATTGGAGAACATACCAGACATATCTGTCACCTTTGCGGTATCAAAATAGCTAATATCAATTGTTGATAACTCCTTACAACTAGAAAACATCCTTCCCATATTACGTACGTTTGATGTATCAAAATATCTGAGATCCAGATCTGTAAGAAGCTCACAACCGCTAAACATATACCCCATGTCGGTTGCGCTTGACGTATCAAAATATCTGAGATCCAAGTCTGTAAGCTTGGAGCAGTTCTCAAACATATTTGCCATATTCGTTACCTTTGAGGTATCTAAATATCTGAGTTCCAAGTCTGTTAGTTGGGTGCAGTTCTTAAACATTCCTGCCATATTCGTTACCTTTGAGGTGTCAAGGGGACTAAGATCAAGCTCTGTTAAAGCACTGCAATTAAAAAACATATGGCCCATACTTGTTACGTTGGAAGTGTCAAGGGGACTAAGATCCAGTTCCGTCAATCCAGAGCAGTAAGAAAACATACCTCCCATATCTGTTACATTTGAGGTGTCAAGGGAGCTGAGATCAAGCTCTGTTAAAGCCCTGCAATTATAAAACATATTGCTCATATTCGTTACGTTTGAAGTATCAAAGCTGCTGATATCAAGCTCCGTCATTTTGCTGCAGCCGTAAAACATATTACTCATATTTTTTGTTTTCGCTGTACTGATATCCTTCAAATCAACAGCTTCCAAGTTGGGAAGATACCTGAAAAAATCAGTGCAGTTCTCGGGCAGATAAACCTCCTGCGCGTCAGACCACCACCAGATGATTCCGTCCTCGTCCATCCATACATATATTTGATAATCTGTTTTCTGATCATCAACCCGGTAGGCTCCCTCCGGGTAGCTGTCGGTTTCTGTCCAGTGCCTGAACCCCTTTGCCTTATTTACTGTATCAAAAGCGCGGTTATTGAAGTAATAACGTAATAAGGTCCAGTTCTGATGCACTCCAACCGGGCGGATTCTAAATGTTGCCTCTGTTGCCTTCCTCTCGGAGCTGAGGTGGATAATGGGCGTGGGGCGAGTGTCATTATCCGCACGGTCAATCCACTTTTTTGTAATGGTAACAACACCGTTTTCCTTGTTTGGTATCACATGATAACCCATAGCGTTTGTATCTATGCCACTGATGGTAACCGAACCATCAGCCGTAATCTTGACAATTCGTTTTGTTTCGTCAAGCGTATAATCCTCAGGTGCCTCGGTTTCCTCCAGAATATATGTTCCTGCCTCCAGACCACTGAAGATGATCTGACCATTCCGGAAGCTGACCTTCTCCATATCTACCTTTGTGCCGTAGTCAGACGTACCGTACAGGCGGAATTTGGCGCCTGCCACCGATGCACCGTCACTGTAACCAACCTTTAACACAGTAAAGGAATGATATGGCTCGTTATACACACTGATCGTTCCGTTGGTTTCCATATACGAATCACTGACAGAGAAGTTGCCGTTGTCATCTACCGTAACCGTATATATAGTATCGCTGAGAACATGAGCCTCATCGGTTTCGATTTCTGTCATCTTATATTTACCGGGCTCAATGTTTTCAAAGGTAACGACGCCGGCGCTGTCAGACACAGAATACAGAATGACGTCAGTTCCGTAATCAGAGGTACCGTACAGCTTGAACTTGATGCCCGAAAGCGTTTGTCTTTTGTTGACAAGATCCCTTTTGGTAAATTGAATATCAGTATGAACTCTTGGATCGTTGGTTATGGTAGCGTAGCCCTGCACAGGCTCGCCGTTCAGGGTGACATGACCGTAACCGTCGATGACAAGTACCATTTCCTCGCGTATTTCCTGATAATCATCGGTGCCGGCATATTCGAACAGCCTGTATGTTCCCTTCTCAATGTTCCTGAACATCAACTGGCCGTTTTTATCCGTTGTCAGCACCTTGTAAACACCTGTTCCATAGTCCGACGTACCGTCCAGACAAAAGGAAATATCCTTAACCGGCTTTTCGGTATCGGAGGAGTCTACCTTTAGAATACCAAAATCTGACATCACTCGATAATGAACAGTCGTGAAATTATAATGAACAAATGAATCCTCTTCGTTATCCAATAGATCAATGACTGTATTTTCTGCATAAATATTGTTATAGGCAACCGGATCAGCCGACTGTGTTTCATCATTTTCCGGTGCCCTCAGATAAAGCACCGCTGTAAGCGACTGACTTTGCCCCAATACAAAATCGTTGCCGTTACTGTCCTTTCTAAGGTCAATTGCCACCGCTCTGGCAAGGCTTAAATCTCCGATTTCTTCCGCTGTCAGCCACAGCTTTTCGCCACCGACCACAGCGTTCAGATCTCTGTTGTCGTCTATATTTATATTAAAGCCCTCTGCCTTAGAATAATAGACAACAGGACTGATACCTGCCCTTATCAACTGACTGACATCAACATCCACCAGCCTGCCCTTCCAGTTGCCGGGATCGCCGGCGTTGTTGTAATTCTCCAGAGAATCATAAAAAATGAGATTTTTGGATTTGCTGATAGCGTCTGTGCTGAATCTGATTCTGTAGGAATAAATTGCGTCGGGTCCGACCGTGGCTGTGGTTTTGTATGTTGTATCCGCTGGCCCTTTCACACGTTTTGTCAGACCGACAGACGCACTTGACAGCACATCAAGAACGCTTTTTCGCTGTCCGTAAATAAACCTGTTGCCAGTTGATTCGTCATCCAATCCCTGCATCAGCAGTTTTTCCTCCATATTGCCGCCGTTGTCAGGAAAACCGCCTGCAATACTGTCGTTGCCGGTTTGATAAGCAACAGAGTTAAGTACTTTCTTTCCGTAATCCGCCATATTGTCCCATGAATAGGTGGTCGAATATTCCAGATAATACCGGTCACCGCTTTCCCGGATATCGGCAATGATCATTGTTCTGCCTGTACCGTTATAATTCGGTATGGTTTGAATATCATACGCCGTACTTGGAAGTACATGATAATCTGCTGTGATCCTGACCGAATCAGGCACAAATTCGCAGCCTATCGGCAACAGATCATAAAACCGTCCGGAAGACTGGTTAACATATTCTGTGCCTTCATTGCTGGTAAAATACTCGCTCATGCGAACTTTCCAGCCAATCGTCACAAATTTCTTAGCCTTGTTGTTGACCGTATTCTTGATTTCCTTGATTATTTCAGACTTTTTCTGCACACCAACCGAATAGTCATTGGCGTAGCTGTCAGAGTGATAAATATATTCGTCGTCTGCATCAAGCACCGAAGCATTTAATTTGTTTCTGAGATATACCTTATCACTACTGCCTGTTTTTTCCAGAATATAGTCAGACGGCTTCAGACGACAATTGACTGCGGCACTGAGGTTCGTGTAATAATGTACATTCTCGGTTACAATCTGAAAGCCTGTACAGTTATCATTAAAGACAAGACCGGATTCGCTCATGCTTTTGACATATTGGGGTTCAAAGCTTGGCGTCTGTGTCTTTATGTGATATCGTCCGACATAAACAAACTCCTCGGAATCATTAAATTTTGCATAGAAGGTCAGATATTCATCATCCGCATAAGTAACGCTATTGGCCATAACAAATTTCATGTTATCGGCATCATATTCGGCGTCCTTGCTCTGAATGAAATAACTGATACTGCCGATCTCATAATCCTCGGAGGTCAGTTTCTCGGGATTGCCGTTAAAATACAGATCCTCATCTGTCAGAACAAACTTGACTTTTTTCTTTCCGTAGCTATCCTCCAAATCCGGGTCTGCATTGTTATCTCTTGTCCAAGGATAGCTATAACCGGTAATACGAACTATGTAATTCAGATTCTTCTCAGTATAAGGAACAGACCTTTCTTTAAGATCATCCAGACCGTAATTATACACCCCGGAGCCTTTTTTGGACGAATTGAATCTGCCGATAGGGCGCTGAAACTCGGGATGAGTATATACAAATATAGCGGACGACTGAGCAGATGTGTCCTCGTCAAGCTGATCTACAGGGTCAACTTGCGCCTCCACCTTGTTTTTCAGCGTATAAGTCTCAAGCGGTTCATAGAAAGATTTTTTGTGCCTTGTCAGTACATAGTCAATTCTTTTTTGTTCTTCACAACAATTATATACCGTGTGCTTATCACTGAACACGGATTCGCCGGATAATTTATAGCCTACAATCTCCGCCTCTTCGTTGGAAAAGGTATCGGCAAGCGTAAAATTATATGGCTGTGTCACGTCCTTGACGTTAGAAACAATCCTCCATATCAAATAATAATATTCGTCCGCATCCTCCGGCTTTTCTCCCCATGAATCTTTCCACGAGGATTCTCTGTCGCCCTCACTGCTTTTGGATACCGCTTCTATTTCTGCTCCTGTATTGATATGCACCGGAGCCACCTCGTCTGCAGCCGTAACCTCTATGTTATCCTTTGTAACTGAAATGTTCGCTACAAATGGGTCAGACGGCGCCATATCAACATACTCAAAGGTTTTCTCCGATGTGTCTCATAAGCCAGTTCAATAAAACCGCTCTGAGCAGACGAAATCGGACGCTGATTGACAATGACTATTTCATCACCGTCGATGTAGTAATAATACTCACTCTCTCCGTCTGCTTCGTCAACAGAAGGAATCGAAAGCTCAGCCACATCGGCATAATTTCCGTTTCTGTCTTTCAGAATGTTTTTAGGAATTCTGATAACAAATTTTCCCTCGTCGATCTCCCCTGTACCAGAAAGCGTGAACGATATTCTGTAGGTGAAACGGTGACCCTCGCTGGTGTTATTGGCATTCCAGACGTACTTGCCTTCTTCAAGCCCCGCACCCAAAACAAACCGGGCTGCAAAATTCTTGATCTCAAGATCACTGTCCTGCGCATTGACGCTTATGGTGGTGATTGGCAGAAATGAGGACAACGTAATTAAAAAAACAATCAGAAAAGCCATCACTCTTTTGGTGGGTTCTATTATTTTATTCATGTGTTTTCCCCCTCCTGCTTAGTACAATAAACATTATGCTCAAAACTGCGGCCGCTGAAATACAAAAATACACAGCCGAAAGGTTTTCAGCATCACCTGTACCTACTGTGTCACTTCCCTCCGTAAAAAACACGGAGCTTTCCGGCGGAGAAATCCGGCTTTCATCAACCGAAACCTGTGTTTGGCTGCTCTCTTCGTCGGTAGTCGGCTGACTGCTTTCCTCCGTGTTTTTTATGCGGGTTTTGGGTTCAGACACTACCTCTTTTATCCAGGTGAGCCTGCCGTCCTCCATCTGCGGATACGGAACAGCTATAAGATAAGGCTGAAACAGCTCATACTCAGAGCTTTTGCCCGAAGCGGACTTTTGCCTGACCAGATACATACCTTCAGCCTGTACTCCGCAATCAGCTATGCCCCGGGCATCCGTAGTACAATCCATATCAGGAGTTGAAGCAATGGAATTAAGCCGCCCGGCAAGAGCTACAGAACGATCTACCGTAAGATGTTCAAACGTAATATCCTCTCCGTCCTTGGTTTCTCCGGCGAAAGCATATTCCGGAAGAAGAGTATAGGTGACTCCTCCATTGAGCTTTTTCATATCCGCCACTCTGAACAATTCTATATCTGCACCCTGAAGAGGCTGATCCTTGCCGTTGATCTGAACATAATAATGAATCGTTAGCTTGTTGTTCTCTATAGTATCCTCCTCCGCAGCATATACAGGATATAATGAAGGCAGACTCTGCAAAGTCAAGATGATTAATGATACAAGCAGATAATTAATGATTTTCTTCATTTTGTGCTGCTCCTCCCCTTTTTTTCTGCGTTTATTGCACACAATATGCCTTATGATGCCAAAAATGCTAACAAGCAATATAAAACCAATAAAGCCTGTCAATACCCAAACGGATGGATCTATAATCACACGGTGTTCACCGGTGGTTACTCTGCCGTCCTTGACATTATCTTTTTCGGCAAAGGGTATACGCTTGCCCGTTATCAAAAGTCTGTGCGTATTAACGCCGTAAGGCTCACATGTAACAAGAGTAACAAGGTCCTTGCCCTGTTCAATAAACAAACCGTCCACCTCGCCGGGAAGAACGATATTCCTTTTGAAAACCTGATAAGCAAGCGTGTGCCCGTAGATATGGATGTAAAAATTGTCCCCGTTTTTTAACTGGTCCAGATTGGAAAAGAATTTCTGATTTGGCAGTCCTCTATGCCCTGTCAGCAACGAATGCGTACTTTTTCCCCCTACCGGCAGAGAACTGCCGTGTATGTGTCCCACGCCTACACCCAAGGAAATCTCGTTTGAATAATGATACACCGGCTCTAAAACATCAATTACGGGTATTTCAATATAGCACATCAAGCCGTTGTTCATACTATTCAGAATGTTTTCGTAGTATTGATCGGGATCATATTCTGCGTCTGTTACGATATTTCTTCCTTGCATATATAGCTTCTTATTGTATTCCGAGGCTTCCTTCAATTCTTCCTCGTGCGTTGCGGGATCACCGTTTTTTATCATTTCGTTATACTCTGCAATAAGCTGAGAATCTCTGTATCTGTTCCATCTGTCGCTGATAACAGGATACATCAGCACTAATGTACATGCCAGAAAGCCCAGAACTGATATAATCGTTATTATAATTCTGATATGTTTTTTTCTTTTGTTTTTCTTCATTTTTTCTCCGTTCTCCGGTGGCAGTACGGGCTTGCAGAACCATTTCTATATCCGGTCAGAAAGCTGTCATTACATCACGACAATAATTTTTACCCAAATCTACGGGATAAACGCATATATCCGTACCGCACAGGTTGCCCCTGCCGCTGAAAGAGGTTACTCTCAGGCAGCAGACGCTCTCTGTACTTTACGAATGGCTGTCACTGGAACAGCCGGTCGGGTTTTTTACTCATTCTTCACTCTGAGCGTCTTGCTTTCTCTTTCTGTTGACAAGAACAATCGCACCAAGGAAGATTGTCATGCCGACAGTGCCTCCGACTACCATCATGGCTGTACCGGCTCCGCCTGTTGACGGGAGAGAAGCAAGATTGGTGTTGACAATTTCAGCAGGAACGGTGGTATTGACAATGGTATTATCAACTGAACCGTCCTCTCTAACAACCGGTGTGTTTGTATACGATGCCGAGCCGGCAGCAACCGTGTAAAGACCTGTATCCTTATCCTTGGATTTGATATCCATGGTATAGGATGTCATGATGCCTTCCTCATCCAGCGTTGCAGCAATTGTAATCTGATAGTCAGTATCATTGAGCGTGTAGCCATTGGGAGCGATGGTCTCCTTGAGGTAATAAACACCCTCATCCAGTCCGGTAAAGGAAATGTGTCCGTTTGCGTCAGATATTGCCGTGTTCACTGTCTGTGTCATGGCTGCGTCAGAATAAAGTGTAAAGGTTGCACCTGCCAGAGCATTTTTGCTTTTTTGACTTCTTTGATCAGTGGTATCCTCAAATCCCTCTCCGGCTTTTGTTACCTTGTTCAACTCGTATGTAGACTTATCTCCGCTTTCTCCATCGAGGTCAGCGTCAATACCAAATGTATAGTGGTAAGTATGGTCTGTTTTGGTCTTATAAGAGTTTGCGTTGTTAGGATTATTGCTGTAGGTGAGCGTAGCGGTATTCTTATTTTCCGCATAGTTTACACCGGCAGTTTCCTGCACAACGCTTGCATAAGTGATTTCAACGGTTTTGGTTGCATTTGCTCTGATATAACTGTCTGCAAAGCTTACTGTAAAGGCAACAGCCTGAGCAGGGTCGGTTACTGTTTCACCGGCTTTATTTTTATATGTGATTGTATAGGTGGTACTATCGGCAGCAACAGATGTTCCGCCAACCTTAACAGACAAATCAGCAACACCAAGAAACGCCTTAGGATCAAGGTTATCGCTGATCTCATATTTCAGTGAGTTCTCAGCATAATCACTGGAATAGGATGGAATGGTCATGCTGTCCAGCTTGAATTTTACGGTATCACCAAATGCAATAGTATCACCATCACTCTTTTTGGAGTCGGCGTCGGTACCGTTGTGTGTACTGCCGGTGATGGATTTGTCAAAACCTGAAACGCTGGATTTGAGATAGGCCTGTGAAGGGAAGTTAAAGTATGACGTCATATCTACTGTTCCGCCGGTTGCTGATGAGGCAATCTGATTGGCATCGGTGATATTGACAGCAACCACGGCAGGATTATAAACATATTCATCAGAATCCTCTACCAAGACAATATACAGGCCTGCCTCAACGTCTGCTGTATAGCTTGTGCCGTCCTTAGTCATCCGAATACCGGTCAGTGTGGTAGTGTTTGACGCAATCATATCAGCGATTGCTGTAATCTCACCGGCAGTAGGCGCACTGAGATCTGCCACGGGCGCATTGGTGCTATCGCACAGTGTGTATGATACAAGCTTACCATCCTTGTACACACCTTTTGCAAGCTGATATGCCGTCACCTTAAGTGATGCAGAGGTTTCCTTAACATCCGTTACTGTGATGGTCTTTTGGGTGGTTGCCGCAACCGTAGAGGTTGCTGTCCATGTACCGTCCGTTATGACGGTGTTGGCCGCCATGGCCTGTGTTGCACTAAAGCCGGAAAGCGCCGCTGCAGCCAATGCAACACAAAATATTTTTGTGAAGTTCCGTCTTTTTTTCATAAGAGTATCTCTCCTTAAAAAAATGTATTTATTTTTAGCGCATAAATGCGCATAAAAATCTCAAGGTAGTTTTTGCGGCCTTGCTGTAAATCGATGCCAAATCAATAGAACCAGATGGCAACAATCGTTGCTTTGCATATTTATTTTTATAAAATTATACAATCTTATGAGTTTCTTATACGTTCCTTCTATTCGTTATTCCGTTCCTTATACGTTCCCTAAGGGTTCCTGATTTTCGAACAATACAAATTTTATCAAAATGCACAATAGTCATGGATAATATTTATGAATTTTAACAGTATCATCGTGACATTCCTTACTTAAAAACCTATCATCTACTGCGAGTAAAAAAACAAGCCCTTAGCCATTCCGCTAAGAGCCTGTTTTACAATATGCTGTTTATCTATCCGGAATCGCAACTTCCATGGTAAAGTCGTCAAAAAAAGGATGCTTGTATTCGTCAAGCATCCTTTCAATGATCTTCTGTTATACATTCAAAGCCTCAGCCATACGGCAAATGGTAGCAAGCGTGGCTTCTCCCCATGAATAATTCTGCATATACTGACCATGAAAATAATCCGTATCGGATTTGTCCTTGATCAGAAACCTTTACAGATCACAATCCACAACAGACATGTTAAGACTTCTGATCCCCTTATGATTGATCACCAGTTCACCGATACCGTATTCGTCCAGTGTTTCATGCATTTTCATGGCAACCTTCCGATAATTTGACATCACCTGCTTGTCGGTCGGTTTATCTTCCCATAAGTACGCTATTATAAGTACGCTATTGCTTCTTCTGCTGTCAGACTGCCTCCCCGACGGTCTACCAACACAGCAAGAAGCTCCTTTGCTTTGGCACTGGTGAACCTGATGGGAACACCGGCTACAAATACATCAAAATTCCCAAAGGTTCGGATCCAGATTCTGCTGTTCTTTCCCGGAATAAACATTCCGTTGTCGGCAGAAGCTGCTTTGTCCGGTTTCATTGCATCATTGGATGCTGCTATCGGATTAATAATAGACGTTTTGTCTATACTCTCCTGTGAAAGCACTACCGAGAACACTTCATTATTACTTTGCGAAGAAAAAAACTTGACGTGATAGTCGTTTTTCAGACCTCTTTCATCTGCAAGAGAAACAACGTCTGTTTCTCTTGTCAGTATGGCATTAAAATCGGTTTGTTTCATGCCAAGTCGAGAACAAAACTCCGGCACGGAAATACCGTTTTCAGATATTTCACGAAGCTCCTTTTCACCGATTTGCATTCTTTTACATACCGTTTTTGATATGAAAAGAGGATATATCATCTTTTCCGATATTTCAAGGGTAAATCCTTCCATATAAAGGGCAGATAAGGTACTGTTACAGTGATTCCACAGCTTTTGGAGAATCCGCCACATGGGTATCAGCTCTTGGGCAGATTTTGCATCTGTCATATCCCTGCCGCACAAAAGAACATTTCTTTTATCTAAAAACACTACGCTTGCACCGTATTTTCTGATCTCACCGTCACTAAACTGAAAAGAATAATCAGCCTGTATATCCTCCTCCAGTGCTTTGGAATCTTCAAGCCCCTTTAGAGCTATGATTCTTGCAAAAAATAACTCAACCTTTTTACGATCCTCCGGCATGACAAAATTATTCAGAAAATAATCATTTGCACTTTCCAAGGTAAGTACCACATCATAAGAAATGCCAATCGATCCGGGTGTGACTTTGTGAATAAACTCTATCGTGTCTTTTTCCAAATCAATCTTAATAATAAAACTATATGATTTTTTCAGAGATTCTGTTTTTTTCTGTATCTCTTGTTCCTTTGAACTCATAACATAATTGTTATCCAATCAAATACTTCCTTCTCATCTAACACTAATTACAAGAAATCAACGCAAAAGGTAATAGACTGAAAAACAATTCACGAAGCTCGCTCAACAGAATCAATGGTGAATTTTACGCATTTGCTCCGATAGTATATAGTTATTGTATACGACCTCTATCGTTCCACCCCACATGGATACAAAGGTTATTAATGTATAAAATTCGTTCTTTTTACGCTCTTTTCTCAATGATATAATTAAGCGTAACATATTTTTGATGACTTATCAATAGAACAAAACTGCTCTGCATCAATATGTATATCGTGTTACAATAGATATGAAATCAAAATCATACACAAAAGCGGTTGAGTATGTCAGAATTAAGTTACCACACAAAACACCAACAAAAGAAGCTCAACCGCTATGTGTATTTTAACTCACCATCAACTGTATGTTCCACATGAAATATCAAAAAAGCCTGTTAAAATTAAACAAGCGACAGCTTCATTGCCATCGCTTGTTCCATACTTCGTCTTTGGTTTATTCGGGGTTCCCCATCTATTGCCAAAGAACCGAATTATTGTTTAAACAAGGAGCAAAGCTCCAACAAGCTCGCTTGATCGGAGCGAGCGACGCCGTCAACAGACGTCGGGAGCTTTAGCTCCTGCATCCGTCGGTGGGGGATTTTTACCCACCACCGACGGACGTATGGTACCCGCCGCCTTAGAGGGTGCGGGTGTCCAGTGGACACCTCTGCGAAGCAGAAGCACCGACCGAGCCGGCAGGCGAGACCCGGGGGACATTGACGTTTGTTATATAATCCTGAAAGTGATGATGATTGGTACAACATAAACCACCATCACACAGCATACAGACATAAAACCTGTCAGTATTTCCAAAGCAGCCGATACCTTTTTCGGAAGATGTATTCTTCTTTGGAATCTGATATACAAAACCAATAATATAATGCCGATAACAGTAATGATGATTCCGGCAACAAAGCCTTTCGGAATAAGATATATCTCTATGCTGTTTTCCCCGGCAGGCAGTTCAAAAGCTGTCAGATCGGACAACACCTTTTTAACAGGAACTTTATTGCCGTTTACCTTTACTGTAAGACCGTTGTTATATGGTATCGAAAGCAGACAGGTTTTAGTGGAGTCTGTGCGAACATTCCCAATAATTTTACTCCCATTATAACGGAGATCGGCGCAGCTTGCATGATCAATAGCTTCTGACAGAAGATCAAGATCAAGTCCGAACACACCAAAACTGTAACAGCTTATCTTTTTGTTAGCTGTAATCTCTACGGTTATTTTTTCATTTTCGTATTCGCCCAATTTCAGAAGACCGTTTGCATCTGCTTCGGGATATTTGCGTTTTATCGTTCTGCCGTTTACCTTGACGGATAAGCCCTCAAAATAATCCTCCGAAAGCTCATTGGAGAACCTGTCATAACAGTCAGCATACAGGCTTTGTCTGCCCGATACATAAATAGCGTATTTTACCTTTGCCGCATTATAAAGCTGATACTTGTTATTTGAATACGAAATACCTGAGCTGTTCTTCTTGTCATAGCCATACTTCGTGATAAGCTTCTTATCCGTATCAAATATGTTCTCAAAAAGATATTGCTGTATATCAGCTCGTGTCATTTTTTCGGGAATATCGGCATCGCCTGAAAAATCGCTGCTGCACAGAATTCCTAACCCCAGATATGGAGATACTCTGTTGACAGAATACTTGCCGTTTGTATAAACGGCTTCATTTGTTACTTTACTCTGCGTGAGGTTATACTTTATGCAGTAAAGGGCATTCGTCAGTTCGGTTCCTCCGGTACTGCCCGTTTTCATCCATACAGTGCTGTAACCAAACAGGCGCTGCATTACCATAAAGTCATGGTCGGTAAGAGAGGTGTAATGACTGACAGAAGGATAGCCCAGTGCGCCTGTTATATTATAATCTGCCGCCTTCAATTCGGCTTTTACCCTATAAAAATCATCATCCCGTATCCTATCGCTCATTTCTGAAAGAGAGGTAAAATCTGTTGTCCTTTTTGGATTATTCACGGCAGGACTGACCATATAGAGCCGGATACTGTTCATTCCCTCTACACAGCACAGGGTCACAAGCATAATTGCAAAAACCTGTTTCATAACAAGTTTTTTTCGGTAAAGCATCAGAATTATCAGATAACAAACCAATCCAAGCACAAACAGCCTTGCCAGACCGTCAAGTGATTCCTTCTTGCCCCACAAACCGGCGGTATATTTTGTCAGCGTTTCAAAATCTTCGTCTATCAGCTTTTTGGAAATGAAATAGTACCCATAGATGAGAGCGAAAGAGAGAGGTATCAGTATGTACTGTATTCTTAACTTGATTTCAGACTTTTCTTTGCCTTTATCTGACAAAAAATCCGCACAGCAGATCAGACCTATAAATATGGTGATAAAGCCGTATCGTGCCGGAAAGGACATATAGCTTCCCGTGTGCCATATTATATTGACAGGCTCAATAAAAAACGGTATCAGTGTCAGCAGAAACAGTAACAGGCTTCTTCTCTGCTCTTTTGTTTTCTTCTCTCTGCTTAATAACCTCATCAGCAGCACAACAAAAATGAAGCCTGTGCAGAACAATAGAGGCAGTACAGTTTCGTAATGTGACAAAAACTTTGAGTTGTTTATTTCGTCAAAAGCAGAGCTGATCCTGCCGGATGACATGACTTGCAGCAGACTGGGCATCCATATTATGGCAGTTACCATAGCGGCAAGAACAGAACCAGACAGAAATTTAACACAGACCTCACGGCGATATTCCGACTGCCGCTCACCGACAAAATAAACTGTCATATACAGCAGAATAAAAACAACGACCATGCAGCAAATATAGAAGTTCATAATCGTTATAGCCGATAACGAAATGATGAATAAGATGCTTTTCCGTTCCTTTGTCAGCTTTTCCAGTCCGATCATAAGAACAGGAAACAGATACATCACATCAAGCCACATCATATTCTGATAGAACAGCATACCATATCCGCAAAAAGCATACATCAGGCTGAGTGAAACTGTGATCGCTCCACTTGTCGATTTCTTACGGCACCTGAAATAAATTGCCGCCGTGAAGGAACAAAGTGTCAACTTGAGGATGACCATGATATTGACAAAAAATATCATTTCTTCCTTTGGTACAAAAACAGACAGCAAAGAAAACGGATTTGACAGGAAAAAGCAGAATACACCCCAGAAACTCATGCCGCCGGCGTTTTGCATACTGAAAAGGATATTATCCTTCCCGCTCAGCATATCCTTAAAGTCCATCAGCAGGGGAATAACCTGCTGATTCATATCACACCAGGCAATACTGCCTTTTCCAAAGGGATACATATCAAAGCTTTTGAACACAAACAGCATTACCGCCAAGGTCAGCAACGGCGGCAAAAACAATGCATAGTATTTTTTGAAAGGTCTTGCAAGATTTTTCATTCAAGTATTACCCCCTGTTCGTTGTACTCAATATCATTTGGATCAATGCGGTTGCTTTCGGTTTCTTCTTTATCGTTTGAGCCGGGCTACTCGGCTTTCAATTTATCCGGCGTATATTCCTGGCTGATACCTGATGATGCTGCATAATCAAAGGATCCTTCTGCTTCGGATTTTATCGGGCTTGTTTCCGTATCTGTATAAGCGTCCGGTCCCACAACATCTTCACGGTTCTGTTTATCATTAGAAACACTGATTATACTTTCGGTCTGTTCGTTTTCTGTATTGTCGGAAAGAATAAGACAATACTCGTCAGGCTTCGGGGCACACATCCCCGTCATGGTTTTTTCAAGAGAATCAAGCAAAAGCTCTTTTCCGATACTGTCATAGTATTTTTCGAGGTTTGGGGTTATCGTCAGGGTGTAGACCGTATGATTTCCCGCTTTATGGGCTGCAACTCCTATGCCGCTGTATTCCGATAGTTCTGTTGTACCATTGTCAGAAAATTTTGCAGAAATAAAGTGAACTTCATCTCCTATGTGGTTTTCTTTTTTCCATATATCAAATAGGTTTTGAGGGGAAGAATCGGTTACAATCGCCTTATGTTCCATTTTACCGTTTGCAGCATAATAAATTTCAAAAGGCATTTCTTCAAGAGCTATATCTTCAGAGTCCTCTTGTACAGGAATTTCCGAGTTTTCTCCTCCGGCAACTCCGTTTTCGTATGATCCATCATCAACCGGTCTGACTAAGCTTGTGCCAACCGCAGAGGAAGCACCCGAATCAACAACCACATTACTGCTGTTTTTCACATTCCGAACGATAAAAACCGCTGCACACGCAAGAACTGCACAGGCAGCCACAGAGGTTATTGCCAAAAATGCCTTTTTACCGCTTTTCTTCGGCTCGGCTGCCTTTTCGATAAGCTCATCATCAACATTGCCGATGCTGTCAAATAAGTCGAATTTTGTCATAACAATCCCTCCTCCTCCAACTTGGCTTTCAGCTTGTTCCTCGTCCTCATCAGCATGACCTTGACCTTACTTTCGGAAAAACCAAAAAGCTTTGCGATCTCCTTTACGGATTTTGCATACCAGTACCGACAGAGAAACACCCCCTGTTCTGTGTCCTTTAACTTTCTGACAAAAGTGTTGATGGTTTTATCAAGCATTGCTTTTTCCGTTTCGGCAATCGGGTCGCCATTTGCGGCAACACATTCTGATAACTCGTCCAATACCTCTGCTATCTCACCGCCGCGCTTTTCTGCATTTTTTCGTCTCCATCTGTCAATGGATAGCCTTCTTGTTATCTTTCCGAGAAAGGTTTTCAGAATACTCGGTTTATGCGGCGGCATACTGTTCCATGCAGACATATAGGTGTCATTCACGCTTTCTTTGGAATCTTCTTCATTGTGCAGAATTCCGTAAGCCACAGCATAACAGTATGTATCGTATTTTTCCGATGTCGCAGTGACAGCCTGCTCGTTTCTGTCCCAATACATTTCTACGATCTGTGCATCCGTCATAGCAAAGACCTCCTTCAAAGTCCTTCTATATTACTACTCGTATTATATCATAATTGGTTACAAACTATTATATTATCAGACAAATTTTTTATTGCACGGAAAAATCCGGTTTGTCCGAAAAATCATTTATCGGACAAACCGGTGATAAATGGTGCTGTTGTACATTTGTTAATTCTGTTCCTACTCCAATTAAGACAAATAAACCTCTTAGATGAAGATGCCGTCACGACATTTTTCAAACTTTTCCGGACACCTGTCACCGACGATGTGGTTTTTCAAGTCGTCGGATCACTGTTCATAATGGGGTTAGCATTAGCGTAGAGATATTTATGCAGGCTTACAGGGTCAGAAAGCGTACCGCTGTAGCTGTCAGCAGAAATAAATCTGCCTGTTGTGCTGTCGTAGTACCTTGCACGGAGATAGTACAAACCTGTTGTTTCGTCCTGATACTCGCCGCAATAACGGTAGGGATTGACAGTCAGACCTGTTGATGCCGTGGCATTGCCGAAAGCGTCATATTCTACATCTTCGCCGTTGTACTTTATCAGTCGATTGGCCGCATCATACTGCATGGCTGCCGATGAAACACTGACGGTTTCTTCCGCAACATTCTGCGATTCGGTTTTGATAATGTGTCCGGCTGTATCGTAGGTATAAGTAAAGCTGTTGATTACCTTACTGCCGTTTATGTCGGTCTGCTCAATAAGCTGTCCGAGAGCATCATACCGGTAAGTCTCAATGCTGCCGTTGGGACGAATCAGCTTTGTGAGCCTGCCGTTGCCGTCATACTCGTAGTTGGTGGTACGGTTGTTCCAGTCAACTACATTCTTGAGCCTTCCGGTCGGGTAATACGAATAACGGACGATTCTGCCGCCTGCATATTCCAGCGTTACAAGATTTCCAAGGGTATCATAGCCATACTTGACTATGTTTCCTCTGAAATCCGTGTACTTTGTCACACGGTTCATACAGTCATATTCACGGGTTATCGTTCCGTTTTCGTCTGTCACCGTCAGCACATTACCGTTGGCATCGTAGGTATAGCTGATCGTTCCAAGACTGTCTGTGGCGCTTGTGATGCGTCCCAACTTGTCATAAGTATAAGTCGTTGACTGATTTCTTGCATTTTTGCTTTCTGCAAGCAAACCCTGTGCGTTGTAGGTGTAGATATGCTTACTTCCAATTGCATTTTCACTTTCGGTCATGCGGTTCATGCTGTCGTACTTACATTTGCTGACACCGCCGTTCGGATCGGTGATCGTTTTGACATTTCCTATGTTGTCATAGCTTGCCTTTGTCTGACCGTTCTCAGCGTCAATGACCTGTATCATCCTGCCGAACGCATCGTATGAATAGCCGGTTGTTGCCTCGGTGGCTGCCCCCTTATCGGCAACGGTTGAGGTAAGACGGTTCATTCCGTCATAACTGTATTCTGTCACCGAATTCAGCGCATCCGTGGTTTTTGTCATATTACCGGCTAAATCATACTGCGTTCTGGTATATGAGACACCGTTGGCGTCTGATACCGCAATGATATTGCCCATACTGTCATATTCAGTTGTAAAGACATTTCCTTCCTCATCTGTATAAGTCGATATTCTGCCAAGTCCGTCATACTGATAACTTACCGTATAGCTCGTGTTTTCGTCAACTACGGCTGAAACTGTTAACAGTCTGTTCTGACTGTCGAATGTCATTTTGACTACTGAACCGTCAGGTGCGGTTTTTTGTGTACAGTTGCCGTTTGAGTCATAACTATAGATTGTCGTATTTCCATTGGCGTCTGTCTCGGAAATCAAATGTCCGTACTTATTATACTCGTATGTGACCGAATTAGCAAGAGGATCGGTCACTTTTGTCAGGTTGCCCGAATTATCATATTCGTATTTGTAGCTATTGCCCGCTTGATCAGTTTCTTTAATTTTCCTCCACGACTTATCATACTCATAGGTAACATAGCTGCCGTCAGCATAAGTCACTTTCTTTTCCTTGTCCGACTGATAATACTCATAAGTCGTTGTCTGACCGTTCGGATTTGTTTCACTCACAAGTCTGTTGGCTTTGTCATAAGTATAAACATATCCTGCATCATTACCGTTCTGATCCTTAATAGCATTTCCGGCAGAATCATACTGAACCGTTTTCAGCGCGCATCCCTCTGCATCATACAAAGTAGTAATATATGTTCCGTCAGAATATATCGTCTTGACATTTCTGCATTCATTATCATACTCAATGTTTTGCAGTGTTCCTATACTGTCGCTTAGCTTAGTCAGCGCACCTCTGCCGTCATATTCATAATTCTGAACATTTCCCGATTCGTCTGTAACACTTGTAATATAATCGTACTTATCGTAGGTGTATTTTAAAAGTGTCTGCGAATCGCTCAGCAGCTCCATAATCTGATTGGTACTGCTGTATTTCTTTTTTCTTGAATTGCCGAGTGCATCGGTAATAGAAGTGATATTACCATTGTCATCGTAAGTATATGAAATACTGTTTCCCTGCTTGTCTGTTTCTTTGGTTTTATTGCCTTTTTTGTCATACTCAAAGGTAATAACTTTTTGGTCGCTGTCTTATGATCCTTATACTTCTTCGTTAGGTTAATCGTCTTTATGGCATCCAAATTTCATTTCCTCCATATCAATAATTTAGCAATCATAATTATAACAGCTCATTTCGAGGAAATGTGATTTCTTGTCTTATCGGTTAGTTTTCGTGTCTAATCGGCAAAGATTACTTTGTTGCATCTCCATTCCTTGTTATGTTTCCTCATCAAAAATAGGCTCAACATATTTCTTAATAAATTCAATTCTATCCTTTGCTCTTGGATAGAAAAGAGAAGTAATCGCAACAACCATATTTTTGTCGGAATTAACATAAATAATATTGCCGCCATCGCCCATAGCTGCGTAACCATTATCCTGCTCACCAATCCACCACAAATATCCGTATGGTAAATTACGCTGTTTCCATCTGCTTTGTTCCGATGTACTATCAGCAACCCATTTTTCGGATACAATACGGTTTCCGTTGCAAATACCGCCGTTCAAGAATAGTTGTCCGATTTTAGCCATATCTTTTGGTGAAAGAGTAAGTCCCCAACCTGCTGTATTTACGCCTGTCGGATCTGCTACCCAACCACTTACATCGGTTGCTTTATAGAAATCCATTTGTTCTTCCTTACTGTGAAAAACGACATTTTTCTCAACAGTAATGCCTAATGGAGCAAATAAATTTTCCTTTGCAAAATTGAATACTGATTGTCCTGTTGCTTTCACAAGGATACCTGACAAAATATCGGGTCCTACAATCGGAGCATATCTAAATTCTCCTATATGTCCTTTACCACCTAACATATCAAGCGAAAACTTTACCCAATCACTGCTTGTAAAGTATTTTACATAAGGATTAAACTTGTATTTATAGGGAGCAGTCATTGTAAGTATATCTCTGATCGTGATATTTTGTATCGTTCTTTCACCTTTTTTGATAGCATACTCTGAATAAAATTCTAATACTTTTTGATCAACGCTATCTATACATCCCTTATCTATTGCGATCCCAATCAGTATAGAAATAATACTCTTAGTTACAGAAAAAATATGAATACGGTTGGCTTCGGTACAACCATTAAAGTATTTTTCATAAACTGTTTCGCCGTCTTTCATTATGACCATACCTGCCATATTCGCATAGTCTTTGTTAATGATATTTTCCATTCTTTCGATTTGTTCTTGATTCATTTTTTCCTCCCAAAAAGCAGTCTCTAATTTAATACTTGGATATAATCTTTTTCACAGGGTAATAGACCTCAGTGATATTATCATTGACATCAGCAACCTGCGATGGATCGGTCACATAGACTTCAAAGAGTGCATTTGTGCAGTGGTAGCCCTCTCTTTCTGCCCATTCTATTTGTTTAGCATAAACCGAAGAAAGTTCAGAGTACGCTCCTCGTACAATAGTTTTCAAGCATAATCCGGGGCAAAAATCCCTTGTTCCTGTGGCGTATTCTTGTACAGGAATGGCAAACTCTGTATCTAAACCATAGGGAGAATATTCTGAACTATGGAAAAGTACCATTGGTGCGCCATTCATTGTCAACTTATCGACCGCAATCCTTTTAAATAACTTTTCATAACACTTGATATACTCGACAGGATAATCTTCAGCTTGCACCGTTTTCCTAATGGACAAGAGATACATTTTAGGCACATCTACAAGCTGAACATCTATTCCCTCCATATATGACATAATATATTTTCCCTGTTCAATAGCCGATATGTCGTCCTCTAATTGTGTTAAAATTTGGCTGTAATTATGTACTTGTTTTTCGATTTCCTTTTTCTTGTGAATAAAAGCAAGATATAAATTATCGTCTTGTATTTCTTCCGACTGCAAAATTGCTTTAATTTCTTCTAACGAAAACGAATACGCTTTTAACCGATTGATTAACAACATTTTTTCAAGCTGTTCGATAGCATAGTAGCGATAACCATTTTCGGGATTAACCTCACTTGGTTCAAGTAAGCCTATCTCAGCGTAATAACGAAGCGTCTTTGTTGATACCTTGCATATATTTGAAAATTCTCCGATTGATAACATAATAGTAATCCTCCTTGTCATTATATAGTATAAACTTTGCCGTAAGGGAAAGGTCAACAGGGATTTTTGGCTCCTAAAATGTACTGTATATATTATATTCATTTGAATAAATGGTATCAACTATGCAAATATGAACTTTTATATCTTGTAAATAGAGATTTAAGGAAACACTGAATAAAGCACCTTATACTGAGTAAAAAACCAAATGACATGATTTTTTCACAAAGCAAACGGATTATAACCGATTGGTCGCTGTCTTATGATCAATTGGATTACAGGCAGACTAAACTCCTTTTCTGCATCGGTTACCAACGGGTTCACAGAAGGCTGTAACAACAAGATCAAAGTCCTTAAAAGAATTGCTTACGGTTACAGCAATTTTCGCAGATTCAGAAATCGTATTCTGCATATCTTTTCTTAGCTAATGATCTCTTGACGCTGAACAAGCGACAGCTTCTTTGCCATCGCTTGTTCCATTCTTCTTTTCTGTTTTAATTCGGATTTACCCCAACTATTGACAAAGAGCCGAAAAATAATGACTCCAAAATAAAACACCCGACAAATAAGCCGAGTGTGATAGAGATATCCTGTTTTTAGTTCACAAGGCAAACCAAATCAGAACGACAGAGATTTTCTGTCAGCCAGATAAAGGTTCGCCAGTGCGAACATGATATAGCTTTTCAACATCTGTTTTCGCAGTCCTCGGTATCGTGTTTTACGATAACCGAAAAGTCTTTTTACAACTGCAAAAACATGTTCAACTTTGCAGCGAACAGATGATTTTTCATGCTCTCTCTTTTTTGCTGCGTAT
>Ga0256405_10002199_pt1 | contig 46652 bp, 44 predicted proteins | sample RumenRJG_02DNA_FD_189096 | JGI IMG/M metagenome (GOLD analysis project Ga0256405, IMG submission 189096) | Bovine rumen microbial communities from Lethbridge, Alberta, Canada - RJG_02 | ecosystem: Host-associated > Mammals > Digestive system > Stomach > Rumen | place: Canada: Alberta... | reverse complement strand
CCGTGCCGGCGCTCTCCGCCAATAATTCGTCGCCTACGGCTCCTCTTTATTGGCGGAGAGCGCATCTGCAAACATCATGCCTTATTTTTGTTTGTTGAGTGTAACATATCATTGACATTCCAACAAAAAAAATAGAGCAATAAACGGCTGCTGTCTTGATTTTTTTATTATTATATGGTATAATCTAATGTTGTAATGATATAAGCGAAAGGACGATAAGTTTGGCAGTCATAATTTCGATAGTGAACCAGAAAGGCGGAGTCGCAAAGACCACCACCGCCGTAAACGTAGCTGCCGCACTGGGTGCAATGGGCAAGAAGGTGCTGCTCGTCGATCTCGATCCCCAGGGCAATGCCACAGCCGGTCTCGGAATATCCGGCGGAGCAAAGCGTGAGCTTGAATATACTACATACGATGTTATCATGGGTGAAGTAAGACCTGCCCAGGCCGTGATAAAGACGAGGTTCAAAAACCTTTGGCTTATGCCCTCAACGCAGGCTCTTGCGGAAGCGGAGATAAAGCTGCTCAAATTCGAGAACAAGAACCTCCAGCTCAAGAAAGCTATACTCCAGATAAGGGACGAGTACGATGTTATATTGATCGACTGTCTGCCGTCGCTCGGAGTGCTTGCGCTGAACGGGCTGAATGCCTGCGACAGGATAATCATACCGATGCAGTGCGAACCGTACAGCCTTGAGGGTGTTGCGGAGCTTATCGCGATAGTAAAGCGCGTTAAGAAATCGAGCAACCGCAGTCTCCAGGTAATGGGCATCGTATTCACAATGGTTGACAGCAAGCTGAAAGTGAACCGCGAGGTAATGCGGGCGATAAAGTCAAAGTTCCCGGAGGACATCTTCTTCAATGCGGAGATACCGAGGAATGTGCGTCTCACGGAAGCGCCGAGCCACGGTGAGCCGATAATGTACTACGATCCGAACTCAAAGGGATCGGAGGCATACAGTCAGCTTGCGCGTGAAGTTGCGAAGAAGTGTAAGGCAATGGAAGAGATGCTTTAATTGCATTACCGCGGGTAATTGCAGAAGACAAGTCAACGGAAGGTAATCTGAAAGGAGAACTGAATGGGAAAGAAATCGGCACTTAACAACGATTTTCTTGACGGACTTTTTGACGACGAGATATACGGCTCGGACGACGGCGGGGTTCCGCAGAAGCTTAAGATAGCGGAGATCGAACCCAACAGGAAGCAGCCGAGAAAGAGCTTTAATGAGGAAGCGCTGAACGCTCTTGCGGAGAATATCGCGGAGCTTGGCGTAATACAGCCGCTTACGGTGCGCCCCTACGGCGACGGTTATCAGATCGTAGCCGGTGAAAGGCGCTGGAGAGCGGCAAAGATAGCGGGACTCAAGGAAGTTCCGGTAAGGATAATGGAGCTTGACGACGAGCAGACAATGCTCATCGCGCTTATAGAGAACCTCCAGCGTGAAGATCTCAACCCGATCGAAACGGCTCTCGGATATAAGCAGCTTATGGAAAAATGCTCGATGACCCAGGAGGAGGTTGCGAAGCGTGTCGGAAAACCGCGTCCGTCGGTAGCGAATGCGCTGCGTCTGCTGACGCTCCCGGACGACTTGCAGGACAAAGTGCGCGAGGGCGAGCTTTCGGTAGGTCACTGCAAGGTAATTCTCGGCATACAGGACAGTGCGATCCAGCATGCGCTTGCGGAAAAGGCGATGAAGGACGGCATAAGCGTCCGCGCACTTGAAAGGCTTGCGAAGCAGATGACCACCGCGAAGCCGGAAAGAGAACCTCCGAAACGTGACACTTACGTTGTTGAAGCGGAGATAAGCATGACCGACTATATAGGAAAGCCTGTCCGCATAGACAAGTCGAAGGATAAATATACGTTCAGTATAGACTGCGCCGACATGGACGAGCTCAAAGAGCTCATTTCGTTCCTGTCGAAGATAGAGAAGTAGAAGAGAGATTTTTAGACGGGGGCTCTGCCCCTGCGACCCCGCCAGCCCCCTTTAAAAAAGGTGGCTGGACACCCTAAATTGATCCGCCGCACGGGTGAAGTTCAGACTCATACTCTTGCACAGGCGGCGACTCATTGATAACTGTATAGCTGAATGAGAGTCCCGATGCTACTATTCTGCTCGCAGCAGTGGGGATACAGATTCGATAGTAAAGATCAGATTAATTTTTTTAATGAAAGGATATAAATAAAATGATCGACATTAAATTTTTAAGGGAAAACCCCGATGCGGTAAAGGAAAATATCAGGAAGAAGTTTCAGGATCAGAAGCTTCCGCTCGTTGACGAGGTCATAGAGCTTGATGCCGAAAGCCGCAAGACTCAGCAGGAAGCCGACGGGCTCCGCGCTGACAGGAACCGCATCTCCAAGGAGATCGGCGCTCTCATGGGCAAGGGTCAGAAGGAAGAAGCCGAAGCCGCAAAGAAGAAGGTAGGCGAGTTCTCCGAAAGACTTGCAGAGCTTGAAGCAAAGGAAGCCGAGCTTTCCGAGAAGATCACAAAGATAATGATGACGATACCGAACATCATAGATCCGAGTGTTCCGATAGGAAAGGACGATTCCGAGAATGTCGAGGTTGAGCGTTTCGGCGAGCCGAAAGTTCCGGATTTCGAGATACCCTACCACACCGATATTATGGAGAAGCTCAACGGTATTGACCTTGATGCCGCAAGACGAGTTGCGGGCAACGGCTTCTACTATCTTATGGGAGATATCGCGAGACTGCATTCCGCTGTTCTCGCCTACGCGAGAGACTTTATGATAAACCGTGGCTTTACCTACTGCGTACCTCCGTTTATGATAAGAAGCAACGTCGTTACCGGCGTTATGAGCTTTGCGGAAATGGACGCAATGATGTACAAGATCGAGGGCGAAGACCTCTACCTGATCGGTACGAGTGAGCATTCCATGATCGGTAAGTATATAGATACTATCGTTCCGGAAGAGACACTTCCCCACACCCTCACCAGCTACTCTCCCTGCTTCCGCAAGGAGAAGGGTGCTCACGGACTTGAGGAGCGCGGAGTTTACCGTATCCACCAGTTCGAGAAGCAGGAAATGATCGTAATATGCAAGCCCGAGGACAGCCCGGTATGGTATGACAAGCTCTGGAAGAATACAGTCGATCTCTTCCGCTCCATGGATATACCGGTAAGAACACTGGAGTGCTGCTCCGGAGATCTTGCCGATCTTAAGGTAAAGAGCGTCGATGTTGAAGCATGGTCGCCGAGACAGAAGAAGTACTTTGAGGTCGGAAGCTGCTCCAACCTCGGTGACGCGCAGGCTCGCCGCTTAAAGATAAGGATCGCCGGCAAGGACGGCAAGAAGTATCTTGCACACACTCTCAACAACACTGTCGTTGCACCTCCGAGAATGCTCATCGCGTTCCTTGAGAACAACCTCAACGAAGACGGTTCGGTAAATATCCCCGAGGTACTCAGACCCTACATGGGCGGTATGTCGAAGATCGAAGTTCCGAACAAGTAAGGAAAAGAAAAACAAATAGGCAAGTTAACGTATTCCCCGGGCAGGCAATTATACCGCAAACGGGGAATATCGTTTATACTGCGGTTTCACAGGAGGTGTCTGTATGGCATATTCGGGTAAGAGCGGTTTGCCCCGTTTCGCGGTAAGACTTCTGTTAGGTCTGGCAATAGGCGGAATAATGCTGACCGGATTCGGACTGGTTGATGCATTCAAAGATCTTTTTGCATCACATCGTGACATAAACTACCTGTCCAAGGAAGAGTTCAGAGTCGGCGACATAGTCCGCGGTACAGTTTCGGAGTCTCTCGGATATGCGGCGACTGTGGAAACGACGGAATACACGATGCACATTATAAAGGGCAAGTCGTACACGTCCGGCTATTATTATGTGATACCGTTTTTCAAGTCGATCGACGACTCCGTACCGGAAAAGATCATAATGTACAAGACCGGCAACAAGGCGCAGATCGCAGTGTTTGAATCGCTTATAGACGAGACTTACGACTATTACTACGGTGAAGCGAAAGAGACAAACTCTCATGTCAATATAGAACGTGCGGAGGTATGCACGATGAATGCCGAAGAGAAAGAGGCATTCGATGACTTTATTCACGAATTTGTTTATGGGTATTTCGAGAAATCCTCCGCGTCTGAAAAGATATACCTCGAAAATGCCTACAAAGACGCAATGGTACCGTATCTTGTCGAGTTTCACGCGCAGACGGCGAACGTAATGCTTCCTATGGGAATAGGAATGCTGGCGATACTGGTGATAGTGGCGGTCATCTATATCATAAAGAAGAACAAGAGCTCATCGAGCTACAACTATGTGCAGACGAGCGCGCCTTTCGTATCGCCGAACAATGACCCGAATCTGAACTCGCCGACAGGACTTAAGAACGCAAGCGATATGTTCTATCAGCAGGGCGGTAATGCAAATGCACCGCGTCCGGGCGGTATGCCGGTAAGCGGCAATATACCGAGTTCGCAGAATGATCCGGCTTTCCGGAATACCCAGACCCCGCCGATCCCCGGGAATATCCCGCAGAACAACAATAACGGATTCAGCGTACCGAAGCATTCCGACACATACGGTCTCCAGCCGGGCAACAAATACGGGATAAGGCGCGACTCGTACAGAAAGGATTACAGCCATAGCGAGCGTCCGTTACCGCCTGTTGAGAATACGAACGGCAATACAGCCGGTGGAACGATGATGTACGATCCGCAGACGGGAATGCCGGTTTACACCAGCACCTTCGGCAGTGTTACACCGACAGGGGCGAGACCGTCTGCACCTGTACGGAGTGAGCCTGCGGGTGAGAGTATGCCGTCGGTTGATCCGGCGAGCGAAGAGTTCGTGGATATGTCGAACGGCGGACTTTCCCCGGAGGAAAAGGTTCAGCGGAATGCGGTGATGCCGCACAACGGGAACATACCGGTTATAAATCCGGACGCGCACAGTTACGCGAATATGTTCGGCACTGTCATACCGGCGGAGACGAAGGAGCCGGTGCAGGAGAAGCCGGCGGTTGAGGAGATAAGACCGGCAACGTCCGCAGACAATATAAGCGCGGATTTCCAGGTTGAGCAGACAGATCCGGAGATGCGGAATATGCTGTTTGGCGCATCGGGCGGTGATATGAACGAGGTTGATCCGTACACGGAGAAGAATGTTGATGTTAGCAACGGCGGCATAGAGCTTGATGAGGAAGAGCAGCCGAGATCGATCGAGAAGAAGGAAGCTCCGTCACGGCAGCCGGCGCAGGAAAGCGAAGCTTTCAAAGCGCCGCAGCAACCGGCTCCGGCAGCTCCAACGGCTATGCCGGAGGCAGAGCCGAAGAGCGCATTCAAGGAGCCGGCAGGCATACCGGAGAAGCCGGAGGCTGCTCCGGAGAGAACCGGCACATACAGCATATTCGACAGCGGCAGCAAATACAGCACATACACGAGCAGCTACACCGGAGGCAGCTCCTACAACATTTTCAAGAAAGACCCACCCAAGCCTGCGGACGATGCCGGAAGCATGGGCTTCCCGGTAACGGAGAAAGACTTCCCGAAACCCGATAACAGCTTCCCGGAAGCCGGTTCGTCCGATGTCGGCGGCAAAGACGACTTTATCTTCTGACGGCAACGACACCACCTCGGTTAGTTATTCTCTTCTATACATAAAAAAGACTGCTGAAATCTGTTGGTTTCAGCAGTCTTTTTTGAACTAAACTCTGGAATCTGTCTCCCCATTACTGTGAATTAAGTAGTAGAAACTGTTCTTGATTAAAATCTGAAGCAGTCAATGAGTCGCCGCCTGTGCGAGATGTGAAATAAATACTCACTTGGGCGGCGAATTAGTTTAGGGTGTCCAGCCCCCTTTTCCAAAGGGGGCGGCGGACGCGCCGCGGCGAAATGCGTAGCGACATTCTTCTATCGGCAGGTGCGCCACCTCGGTTAGTTATATTCGTCTGAATACAAGAAAAGACTGCTGAAAATTAACACTTTCAGCAGTCTTTTTATTTGTGATGAGAGTAACTGATCTCCGTATTACGGGATCAGTTTAGGGGGTCCAGCCCCCTTTTTTAAAGGGGGTTGGCGGGGGTTGGGGGGCGGCGCCCCCTCTCTGAAATCTTAAAAGTCTCTCAAAGTCTCTCAAAGCTCTCTTCAAGATCACTTGATGAGTTTAAACTTACCGAGGATCGGGATCTCGACGGCTTGGTTATTAAGTATATTGACGAGCTCATAGAAGAACACGATAACGTGAACAAGACCGCCGGCAAGGCTGATAAGTCTTCCGAGAGTGGCGAAAATCGAGCTTACGATCGGAACCGGGATCAGTGCAAACGCACCCACGATAGCGGAAATGATGCCGACAGCAAAGCTGAATATCAGCATAACAAGTCCCTGGTTCGCGTGGAACTTGCCCACCTTTGAATCCGGGCATACGACAAGCGGCAGGAAAAACAATATCCACAGATAAGCAAGTATATATGCCCACTTGTTGCTGCTTGCGAGATCGTTGGGGTCAAAATCTTCGGTAAGATTCTTCGCGTTTCCGAAAGTTACTCCCTTATCTGTCGGGTTCTGAGTGCTCTGCTGAAAATTCTGCTGCGCGTTTCCGCTGCCCACGGGTGCTCCGCATGTCGGGCAGGTCGGTGCTCCCTCGGGGAGCTGTGAGCCGCAGTGATTGCAAAATGCCATAGTCTTTATTCCTCCTCTGACTGTTCGTCGATCTCGTCCTTAAGCCGATAAAGGGCGTTCTTTATGTCGGTGTATCCGTAGCCGCGCCTTGCAAGCGCCGCCGTTATCTTCTGCATCTCCTTCTTCCCCTCAAGTCCGGGAAGAAAGAGCCTGTCCCGGTATTTCCTGCGCAGAATCTCCGCTATCTCTTCGGTAATGTCCTCGGACGTGTACTTTTCCAGTGCGGTTTCTATTGTCTCCGTATCAAGAAGCTTTTGGCGCATCATAAGCGCCGCCCGGCTCTTGCCGTATCTGCGCACCTTTATGTACTGCCTCGCAAGCTTCGCCGCGTACCTGTCGTCGTCAATGTACCCGTATTCGCACATCAGCTCCGCGACTTTTACGGCAGTCTCTTCGCTGTAGTTGTTTCTGAGCTTTTCTATAAGCTCGTTCCTGCCGTAATCGCGTCCGCCGAGAAGGTGCATGGCTCGTCTCTTGGCGATGTCAAGCTCTTCCATAGCTTACGCCTGCATCAGTCCGCATCTATCTCGTCGATAGCAAACTCTTCAAAATCATCGTCCGCCGCAACTACCACGCTGCTCTTCTTGGGTCTGCCGCGCTTTGTCTTGTCGCCGGCAGGAGCATCTGCATCGGACACAGGGGCTTCGGGAGCGGGAGCCGGTTCTGCAGCTGCACTTTCAGTACTTTCTTCTTCCTCGCCGTTAGCGTCGTAGTCAAGCTTTTCTGCGCTCGCCCAGATCTTGTCCTCGATCTCCTTCATAACGTCCGGGTTGTCGTCAAGGAACTTCTTGGTGTTCTCGCGTCCCTGACCGATTCGCATATCATTGTAGCTGAACCACGCGCCGGACTTCTTGATTATACCGAGCTCGATCGCGTAGTCGAGGACTTCGCCTGTCCTTGAAATACCGTGACCGAATATCATATCGAACTCACAGCTCTTGAAAGGCGGAGCAACCTTGTTCTTGATGACCTTGCATTTTGTGCGGTTTCCGATAGTGTCTGCGCCGTCCTTTATAGCCTCACCCTTGCGGACTTCGATACGAACGGAGGCGTAGAATTTGAGAGCGCGTCCGCCGGGAGTAGTCTCTGGGTTGCCGAACATAATACCGATCTTTTCACGGACCTGGTTGATGAAGATAGCGACAGTGTTGGACTTGGAGATAACGGCTGTGAGTTTCTTCATCGCCGCGGACATAAGTCTTGCCTGTACGCCGACAAAGGTATCTCCCATATCGCCTTCGATCTCGGCTTTGGTTACCATAGCCGCAACGGAGTCGAGAACGATAATGTCGATAGCGCCGGAACGAACAAGTGCTTCCATAATATCGAGAGCCTGTTCACCGGTATCCGGCTGGGAAACGATAAGCTGATCCACGTCAACTCCGAGAGCCTTCGCATAAACAGGATCGAGAGCATGCTCGACATCAACGAATGCCGCAATACCGCCGCGCTTCTGCGCTTCCGCGATCGCATGGAGGGTAACGGTAGTCTTACCGCCGGATTCTGGTCCGAAGATCTCGATGATGCGTCCTTTCGGGAGACCGCCTATACCGAGCGCCATATCAAGACCGATCGAGCCTGTGGGTATAGACTCCACATTAAGTGTCGTCTTTTCGCCCATTCTCATTACCGAGCCTGCGCCGAACTGCTTCTCGATCTGGGCGATAGCCGCATCGAGGGCTTTCTTTTTATCTTCCGGAGTTACCGGTCTTTCAAGACTTTTTTTGGTAGAAGGTGCTTTAGCCATTTTTAGTTCCTTTCGATGTTATTCCTTTTCATTTTTCGTCACCGCGCATTTCTGGGCGATCTCTTCTATCATACCTTTTTTGATCTCGCACATACGCATGAACTGCTTTTTGATATCGCTTTTCATGCCGCTTCTCTGCCAGTCGAGTATCTGTCCGAAGCAGGCGCATTTGTAGAAGCTGATTATGACTTCCTTGTCGAAGCTGTCGATATCGTAGCCGCTCAGCACGTTGTTTATGTATGTGGTAACAACATACTCGCAGACTCTCCAGAGGTACTGCTCGTAGATATCGCGGCTTACGGAGTTGTAGATGTGCATTGCTGCCTTGCGGTTGTTCATTGCGAAGCTTATCGCGGCATCAAGGCATTCCTCCAGCGAGTTAATTGACGGATATTCCTTTATGAGTTCTTCCGCCTGCTCCATTACCATTTCTTCGATCAGTGACGGAAGATCGCGGAAGTGGTAGTAGAACGAATTGCGGTTGATACCGCAGTCCTCGACTATATCCTTTACCGTGATCTGGTTTATCGGTCTTTCGTTGAGGAGCTTCAGAACAGAAGCTTTAATTGCCTTTTCCGTAAGATTTGCCAATCTTTCCCCTCCCCTGCGGCAGTAATAATCTTGTATAAAATACACTAAACATTATATCACATTTCGTGAGAAATTACAACCTTTTCGGGGCATTTATTCAAGAAAATAGGAAGCTTCCATATCCGCGGTGGAGAGTGCGAAGGCGAGGGGGAACATCTCGAATGCCCTGCCGATGTTGTTTCTGTCGTTTACATCGCCGTAGGAAAAGCCCATGTGCCAGCGTATCGCCATAGCTTCCTCTCTTGATAAGCGCATAAATCCGCTTATCATATAGACGGACTTTTCCCCGTGACCATAGGGAAGGCTGTCCTCTATGCGGTAGTACGGCACTTTCTCCCACTGACCCTGTTCGTTCTTGGCATTTCGGTAGTCCACTTTGTAGAAGTCGGTCTTGCAGATATCGTGCAGCAGTGCGACGAGAGCTATCTGCTCATCGGTATAGCCTTTCACGCCGTAAGTATCCCGGACTCTTTCCCGCTCAAGGTAAGCCTTGAGACAGTGATAGACATTGAGGGAGTGCTGTGCAAGTCCGCCCTCGTAGGCGCTGTGGTATTTAGTGCTGGCGGGTGCGGTGAAGAAGTCGCACTTGTTTGTGAGGTAGTCGAGGAGCCTGTCGGCACCGTCGCGCTTTATGTTTTCTGTGTAAATCTTAATGAACTCTGCCTTTATCTCTTCGGCGGAGCGTTGTATTTTTTCAGCCATAATGATCTCCGTTTACTGCAAAAAATGCCGTACCGCAGATCACGGTACGGCATAATTCTATGCGTTTCTTATGAAAGGATAGCGTGTTCGTCAGCTGCATCGAAGAGGTGGATCTTGTTAGGATCGATAGCAAGCTTAACAACGTCCTGCGGACGAGCTGCGCAGCGGGGCGAAACTCTTGCTGTGATCGGCATACCCTCGCATGTGAGGTAGAGGTACGTCTCGGCACCCATCATTTCCGTTACATCAACGTTTGCTTCGATAACGCCTGTTGTAGCAGCGGAGAGGAACATTTCCTCATCGTGGATGCTCTCGGGACGGATACCGAGGATAACGTCCTTGTCAACGTAGTAGTTGAGAGCTTCAGCGTCAACCTTAGCGGACGGGATCTCAACGTAGAACTTTCTTCCTCTGGAAGTCTTTGTATCTTCGGAACCGAACTCTACTGTGTACTTGCCGTTCATCATGATGAGCTTAGCGTCGATGAAGTTCATCTGAGGTGTGCCGATGAAGCCTGCAACGAACTTGTTTACAGGGTTCTCGTAGAGGTTCAGAGGCGAGTCGATCTGCTGGATATAACCGTCCTTCATAACAACGATACGGTCACCCATCGTCATAGCCTCGATCTGGTCATGTGTAACGTAGATGAATGTAGTACCGAGTTTCTTATGGAGCTTGGAGAGCTCGGTTCTCATCTGCGCACGCAGCTTTGCGTCGAGGTTTGACAGAGGCTCGTCAAGGAGGAATACCTGAGGATCACGAACGATAGCACGACCCAGCGCAACACGCTGTCTCTGACCGCCGGACAAAGCCTTCGGCTTTCTGTCGAGCAGGTGAGCGATATCGAGTATCTTTGCTGCTTCTTCAACGAGCTTCTTTATTTCATCTTTCGGAACCTTTCTGAGCTTTAAGCCGAAAGCCATGTTCTCGAAAACTGTCATGTGGGGGTAAAGAGCGTAGTTCTGGAAAACCATCGCAATATCTCTGTCCTTAGGAGCAACGTCGTTTACGAGACGGTCACCTATGAAGAGCTCGCCTTCGGAAATTTCCTCAAGACCTGCGATCATACGAAGAGTTGTGGACTTACCGCATCCGGAAGGACCAACGAGGATAATGAATTCCTTATCCTTGATGTTCATAGAGAAGTCGGAAACCGCTACAACTCCGCCGGGGTAGCGCTTATATATGCCTCTTAATGATAAACTTGCCATTTGTGGGGACCTCCTGTTTGAGTAATATTTTACTCATATATAATAACAGAATTTTCAATAAAATGTAAGTACCTATTTGACTAAATTTTTTTTACCTGCTTTATATAAAATGCCTAAACAGGACAAAACACAACAAATCACTTATGCCTTTTGTGGTTATTATCAACAAAACGAAGTGTCGAAAAGGCGGTTTTGAAGCCGAAAAACGGCGCTTCAAAAATAAATTTTGTCAACATTGCTTATCTGCGCAGATACTTTTTGTTGATTTTACCACATATATTGTATAGAAAGGAAAAATGAACCACTAAATTTTGTTGAAATTGCAAAGAAAAGGGGCGTTACACTTGAAAACGATCACAGGAAAAGCGGCTGTTATCACAGCCGCGGCGCTTATACTGTCAGCATGCTCTTCCTCCTATAAGGTTTCTTCCGAGGAAGATGCGGTATCCTTCTTAAACAGCAAAAACATCGCTGTGGCGGAGGGCGGGTCATGCAAGACCGTTACCATTCCCGAAGAATTCAGCGATGTCTATGAGCGGTACAACGAACTTCAGAAGTCCCAGGGATATGATCTGAGCGGATACCGTTCCCGGGAAGCGCAGGTCTATACTTTCAGCGTTATCTCCGTGCGCGGCGAGCATACCGAGAACACCGAAGCCCACGTTATGGTGTGCGACGGAAAGGTGATCGGCGGCGACATCTCCTCCCCAGCCCTTGACGGCGGAATGTGCGGGTTCGGAAAAAATGAATAGTGAAAAATGAATAATGAATAATGAATAATTTTGGTATCGCCTGCGGCGATGATTCTGAATCGTGACGCAAACAGGAGTCTTGCTTCGCTTATTATACCAGCATCGAACGCAGGCTGTCAAGTATCTTCTTCTCACGGCGGGAGACCTGCACCTGGGTCATTCCGAGTATCCTGCCCGTTTCGGCCTGGGTCTTTTCCAGCATATACCGCAGGTAGATAAGCCGTCTGTCCTGCTCGTCAAGAGAGCCGAGGCACTGACCGAGGGCGATATATTCGGTAGCCTTTATCTGGGGAGGTTCCACGGGAACGTCGAATTCCGCGCCCTCCTCTTCCCCGCCGGTAAGCGATACAGCGGGGCGTGATGCGGCGATAGCTTCGGTCACGCTTTCCTCCGTTTCCCCGAGTTTGTCGGCGATCTCGGCGACAGTGGGGCTTCTCCCTTCCGAGGCGCAGTGTTCGCGATAGGCTGCGATCTTCAGGGAGAGCTCCTTTATTGTCCGGCTGACCTTGACGGTTCCACCGTCCCGGAACAGCCGTTTTATTTCCCCGAGAATGACGGGTACTGCATAGGTGGAGAACCGCAGTCCCCTGGACTCGTCGAATCCCCTTGCCGCCTTGACAAGTCCCATGCTTCCGGCGGAGACCAGCTCCTCATATTCGATGCCTCGTCCGCGGAAACGGCTTGCGAGGGAATGCACGAGCCCCATATTCTGTTCAACAAATTCGTCGGTAAGTCTGTCCATCCTATCCTCTGCGGCACACCTGCTTTATCATGGTCACGCTTGTACCTTTGCCGGGGGTGCTTTTCACGCGGAGCTTATCGGTGAAGCTTTCCATTACCGCGAATCCGAGACCGGCGCGTTCTCCCTCCGGGCAGGTGGTAAAGAGCGGCTGCATAGCCTGCTCCACGTCCTCTATGCCGGTGCCTTTATCGGTGATCTTTATGTAGAGGGTGTCGTTATCGAGTATCTTCATCTTCATATCTATATCTCCGATAGTATCACGGTAGCCGTGGACTATGCAGTTGGTGACCGCTTCGGAAACGGCGGCTTTGATATCGCTTATTTCCTCGACAGTGGGGTCAAGCTGGGCGGCGAATGCGGCGGCGCACATTCTCGCAAGGCTCTCGTTTTTGGAGTATCCGGGAAATGTTATTTTTATGCAGTTTGCGGCTTTTTTCATACGCGTTTCTCCTTTCCGAAAGGCTTCCATGTAATCATAGGCTCAAGCCCCGACATTTTCAGTATCTTTTCCGCGCGGGCGGAGGGATCGGATATCTTCACTTTTCCGTCCCACTGCTTCATTGTTCTGACGCGTCCGAGGACGAGTCCCACGCCGGAGCTGTCCATAAATGTTACGCCGCTCATATCGAAGATGAGCAGGTCGGGCATTGAGCGTTCAAGCTCTCCGTCTATCATTACGCGCATTTCGGCTGCAGCGTGATGATCGACGTCGCCGGCGATCTTTGCGGTAAGACCGAACATTCCGTATTCAAAATCGACTGACATTTCAAATCTCCCTTTCTTTATAATCCGTTCCTGTCTAATATACCACTTTTTCCCTGCGGAACGTGTCGGTTCCTGTCAGCGCCGGATTTTCTTTTAGACAAAATCAGACATGGAGAGATTTTTGAGAGACTTTGAGAGAAGGGGCGCTGCCCCTGTGACCCCGCCAGCCCCCTTTAAAAAAGGGGGGCGGCGGACGCGCCGCGGCGAAATGCGCAGCGACATTCTTCTATTGACAGGTTCGCCTCCTCGGTTAGTTATATTCATCTGAATACAAAAACAGCTTGCAGAAAATTTCTCTGTAAGCTGTTTTCTTGTTTTTCAAAATGAAGTCTTCGCCAACCCCACTGCATTTCTGCCTGCACCAGCCCATAGCAGTACACTTTGAAATACTGCATCAGTTTAGGGTGTCAAGCCCCCTTTTTCAAAGGGGGCTTGCGGGGTCACAGGGTCACGGCAGGAAGCCGTGAGTAGGCTGCCAAAAGGCACGCACGACGCGTGCATATAGAGCAGCCGAAGCGGAGCCCCTTCTCTCATCTCTCTCATCTCTCTTAACTTTCGACGAACTTCATTGGGTCTGTCCAGGCGCCGCCGACGGTCACGCCGAAATGGAGATGCGGTTCGAGCTTGCATTCGATGTCCGCGGTATTGCCTACCTGACCTATGATCTCGCCCATGGCTACTTCCTGCCCCGTTTTAACGCTCACGTTCGTGTCAAGATTCGAGTAATAGCCGACCACACCGTCCCCGTGATCGATCGTCACCGAGACTCCCCAGAGCGGATCATTCTTTACTTCCGTCACCGTTCCCTTCATCATCGCCGAAACCGCCGTGCCGAGAGGAGCGGCAATATCCGCGCCGTCGTGGGTCTTCCATACTCCGAGTGTCTCGCTCTTTACAAGCTCGCCGCCGCTGTACGGGTTTATCACCTTTCCGTCCGCTATCGGGACAGTCTTTGCGCTCTTGAATATAAGCCCGGCTTCATCGGCAAGCGCCGTTTCGGCAGGCTCCTCCGTGATCGGCACGGCATACTCCTCAACAGCAGCTTCTGTCGCTTTCGCGGTCTCCTTCGGTATTCCCGTCTTCTCCGCGTTTACAGTCTCCGCCGGCTCCGTGAAGATGAAAACATTGTCGTCATACGGCTCCTCCTTCGGGGTGACGGCGCTTCTCATCGCTCCATTGTACGCAGCGTAGGTGGACAGCCCCACCGCACATATACTTAGCGCAAGTGCCGCTGCAAACCCCTTGCCCTGTATGCCGTTCGTAAATCTTACCTTTTTCATATTTTCCGTTCCTTTCTGTTCATGTAATGGTGGCGTTCAAGACATCGTGTCTTTATGGAAATATTCTTACCATAATTTCCGGGATTATGCAGAAAAAATGTTATGTTCCGCACTTGTAAATGCAAGGGTAAAGTGATATAATTAATGTGTCTTCAATAACTGCCTAAAAGGCAGTTATTGCACGACAATCTGTTTCACAGACTGTCGTATGCTTTAAGAATACGCTTTCTCGAAGGTTTCTTTTATGCGCGCGTCCATGCGCGCCTTTGGAAACCTTCTGTATGACATCGTGTCATAAGCGTCTTTTTAAAGCGGGCACATTCCTTGATGTCAAGCTCATTTCGTCCTTCGGACGAACAAAAGTGCAAGGATAATTTGTTTATTTCGGAATTTTCCTTGCACTTTTGCAACCGTGAAAAGGCTTCAAGCTGCGCTATGAAGCCTTTTCACGGTTGATGAGCAGACATTAATTAATAAGATCGAGTTTGTTTTTAATCGAAAGGAAATAATATGGACGAAATACTTGAAAAGCTCTGTGCCGCAAACGGCGTTTCCGGTGCGGAAGACGGAGCCTGCGAAGCTGCAAGAGCCTTGCTTGCGCAGTACGCTCCCGATGCAGCAGCCGACAGATTCGGCTGTGTCACCGGATTTATCGGTGACCGGAACAACGGAAAGCCTACCGTTATGCTCGAAGCACACATCGACGAGATCGGCTTCATTGTTACCTACATCGACGAGGACGGGTTCCTCAAAGTCGGGAACTGCGGCGGTACCGACAGAAGGCTCTATGCCGCACAGACAGTCACAGTCCACTGTGAGAGCGGAGATATCCGGGGAGTTATCTGCACTCTCCCGCCGCATGTCGCAGCCGATAATAAGGACAAGACGCAGAAAATTACCGATATTGCGATAGATGTGGGATTTCCGAGCCGTGAAGCGGCGGAGAAAGTCGTTTCTCCCGGCGACCGGGTAACTATAGACAACCGCCTTGCAAAGCTTGCCGGCACAAGACGCACTGCAAAAGCACTGGACGACCGTGCCGGAGTGGCAGCTGTCCTGCACGCACTGGAGCTTGTGAAAGGACGGGAGCTTCCTTATAATATAGAAGTCCTTTTCGCGTCGCAGGAGGAAGTCGGCAGCAGGGGCGCGATAATATCCGCGTTCAACAGCCGCGCCGACATCGCTCTCGCAACGGACGTAAGCTTTGCCTACACTTCCGACGCGAAGAAGCACGAGTGCGGAGTCATGGGAAAGGGCGCGATGATCGGCGTTTCACCCGTGCTTGACGGAGAGATCACCGCGGAGCTGAAAAAGCTTGCCGCGGATAAGAAGATACCGTTCCAGACCGAGGTCATGGGGCGTTCCACAGGCACCGACGCGGACGACATTTCCGTTTCCCACGGCGGCATTCGCACGGCGCTGATATCCATACCGCTGAAGTACATGCACACGCCGGTTGAGGTGATCGATACCGTTGATGTGGAAGCTGTTGGCAGACTTATGGCTGCATTTCTGACCGGAGGTGAGGGAGATGTCTGAAAACAAGGAGCTTTTCGATCTTACGGAGAAGCTGTCAAAGCTCTGCGGTACAAGCGGAGATGAGGGCGCAGTCCGCGATTTCATATCCTCCCGGATACCTGCCGGCTGCACCGTCACAACTGACAGCATCGGCAATCTGATCGTATTCAAAAAGGGCGCACAGACTCCCGCAAAGAAGATAATGTACTGTGCGCACATGGACGAAGTGGGCTTTATCGTGACCTATGTATGCGAGGACGGGCGGCTGAAATTTGCACCTGTCGGCGGCATTTCTTCTTCCGTTGTGTTCGGCAGGAGGGTGGTTTTTGCGAACGGAACTGTCGGCGTGATAGCGGCGAAGGCGCTGCATCAGCTCACTTCCGGCGAAGAGGAAAAGCAGCCGAAGATCGAGGATCTTGCGATAGATATAGGCGCGGAGAATGCCGAGGAAGCGAGGAAGTATGCTGACCAGGGCGATTTCTGCTATTTTATGAGCGGGTATGAGGAGTTCGGCGACGGCTTTATCAAGGGCAAGGCGCTTGATGACCGTGCAGGCTGTGCGGTGATGCTGACGATGCTGAATGAGGAGCTGCCGTATGACGCGTATTTTGTGTTCACGGTACAGGAGGAGATCGGTACCCGCGGTGCGCAGTGTGCTGCATTCACCGTTAAGCCGGACATTGCGGTAATACTTGAAACTACCACTGCTTGCGACATTGCCGGAAGTGAGGACGAGAAGGAAGTCTGCCGGCTCGGCGAGGGCGTTGTGGTATCGTTCATGGACAGATCGACGATATATGACCGTGAGCTGTACAAACTTGCGCGCAGGGCTGCGGACGACATCGGCGCAAAGAACCAGACCAAATCCCTTATCGCCGGCGGAAATGACAGCGGAGCCGTTCACAAGGCGGTCGGCGGGGTGCGCACAGCGGCACTTTCCGTTCCGACGCGCTATCTGCATTCCCCCTCCTGCGTGATGAAGAAAGAGGACGTTACGGCAGTGCTCGATACTGCGCGGGAGCTTCTGAAACGGCTCGGAGAGCTGTGATCCGATGATAAGAGCAATAACCGATGCCGGCGCTCTTTACATGGCACTCGGCGATGACCGCACCGTCTATACAGAGAAGATACGATCGCTTGCGGAAGCATACGGCTTCGGTTATGACTTCTGCCGGTTCTGGGCACAGGACGGCGGAGCTGTGATCGGGAGCTACTACGGCGAAGCGACGGCGGCGGACTGCGGGCATATCGGGAAAGCGCGGAGCGCGGAGCTTGCCGCATTTCTCGGCTGCGGCCAGTTCTCCGGGGTGCTTATGCCCAACAGTCTGTATGAGAAGACCGGCTCTCACGGCGCGGAAAAGATACTGCTTATGAGAGCCGGCAGCGGCATCAAAAAAACCGACGATATATACAAAGTCCGGACAGGAACCGCAGTTTCTATCGGTGAAATATACGAAATTGCGAAAAGCGGATTTGACATTGACTTCAATAAGTGGTACACTGATACAAGTCATATGCTCCGGCACGGCACTGTGCGTCTCTATGCCCTTGGCAGTTCGGCATGCGCGGTAAGAATGTTCGCGTCCGGCGGCATATCATACCTTTCTTATATATGCACCGTACCGGAAGAGCGCGGAAATGGTCTTGCCGGCAGTCTCCTTGCGCATATTTGCACCGAGGAATCGGCCTGCGGGAACGAGGTGTTCCTGTTCTGCGCCGGAGAGCTTGAAGGCTTCTATCATAAGTGCGGTTTTGAACCTGCGGGAGAGGCGGTTTGCGCTGACATGCGGCGCTGACGTGTGGCGCTGACGCGCGTCTTCGCAGACGGCGCTGGGGCTGCGCGCCCCCGTCCCGCGCAAGCGCAAGGGCGCTTGACCCCAATGACCGTAATACGGAACTTGACAAGTCTCTTAAAAGAAAGATATAAAAGACTTATATGATATGTTTATAACAATATGGAATTTTTACGATTTCCGTGTTACGGTCAAAAAGGTTTAGGGGTCAAGACCCTTTTTAAAGGGTGATCTCCCCGCAAACGGGGAGGTGTCGCCGTCAGGTGACAGAGGGGCTGACCGACAGACCTTGCGCTGTCCGCGCAGGACATGCGCGAAGGCGCGGAAAGAAATATATACAAAACAGGAGATAAGGAAATGAGCTGTTATTTCAATCCGGATAAAGAACTTGATAATATTGCGCTTGAAGCGGAGGAAGATGCTTCCGAAGCATTCGACCGCATTGACCATACAGCAAGATGCAACAGTGAGAAGGTGCTGAAAGCCTTTATCGACAACCGCGTCGGTGATATGCATCTCAAAGGTACTACCGGCTACGGCTACGGCGATGACGGACGCGACAAGCTTGACGCTGTGTTCGCACAGGTTCTCGGCGCGGAGGACGCACTCGTGCGCCACAACTTCGTGAACGGGACCCACGCGATCTCAACTGCGCTTTTCGGCGTGCTTCGCCCGGGAGATCTGATGCTTTCGCTCACCGGAACGCCCTACGATACGCTGAATGAGGTCATCTTCGGCAAGAGAGGCGGTTCGCTGACCGAGTTCGGAGTTAAGTATGACCAGATAGACCTGCTCCCGGACGGGAGAGTAAATTTCGGTAAGATCAGCGATCTTGCCCGCGGCTGCAAAGTCGCTTATATCCAGCGTTCCCGCGGCTACAGCCTGCGCCCGTCGATCTCCGTTTCCGAGATAAGCGAGATGATAGACGCGGTAAAAGGCGTGAATCCGGACGCTATAATTATCGTTGACAACTGCTACGGCGAACTCGTCGAGCGCGTTGAGCCCTGTGATGTGGGTGCAGACCTCATCGTCGGCTCCCTTATAAAGAACCTCGGCGGCGGTATCGCTCCCACCGGCGGTTATATCGCGGGAAGAAAAGACCTGGTAGAGCTCTGCTCCTACCGTCTCACCACTGTCGGCACCGGCAAGGAAGTCGGCTGTACCCTCGATATGAACCGGAGCCTTTTCCTCGGGCTTTTCTATGCTCCCGAGGTGGTAAAGAACGCGGTAAAGACCGCTACCTTCGCGTCCGCATTCTTCCGCAAGCTCGGATTTGAAGCATTCCCGCATTACAACGAGTACCGCACCGACATCATCACCGCGGTGAAGCTCGGCTCCCGGAAAGCGCTGATCGCATTCTGTGAGGGAATACAGGCAGGAAGCCCGGTTGACAGCTTCGTTACCCCGGAGCCGTGGGATATGCCCGGCTACGACAGCCAGGTGATAATGGCGGCGGGCGCATTCACAATGGGTGCGTCGATAGAGCTGTCTGCGGACGCACCGCTCCGCGAACCGTACGCGGTATGGCTCCAGGGCGGTCTTACATACGACACCGGACGAATGGGGATAATCCTTGCGGCGCAGAGACTGCTCGACAAGGGGATAATTACTCTGAAATGACGGAGGAAAAAAATGCACCCGCGCAAAGATTTTGAGATATACGGAAAAGAAATAACCGTCACAGTCGGCGAAAAAAGCGGCAGCAGCGCATTTCTCGGCGAATATGACGGCAAGACGGCATATATTGCCGGATATAAAAGCGGAGAGGATAAGCTCGCCGCAAAGACCTGTGCTGTGATCGAGCGGGACGGCGAGGAGATACCCGTAGTAGTCCCTGCGGAGTTTTACGGCAGTGACCCCTGCTTCGAGTGCAATCTCCTTCACGATCTCGGCGATCTTGTCCGGGACGGTGACACGCTTTACCCGAAATTTGAAAAGACCGGCGGAGCGGTGATGTTCACCGAGAAGGACGGAGAGCGCCGTTACCTGCTCATCAAGAACAACAGCGGGCATATCGGCTTCCCCAAGGGACACATCGACTACGGCGAGACCGAGCTTGAGACAGCAAAGCGTGAGGTGTTCGAGGAGACCGGGCTGGACTTTGTGCAGTACGGAGATTTCCGCCGCGAATACACCTATATGACGCATCAGAAAACCGTCAAGACCGGCGTTTTCTTCATCGGTCACTACGACTACCGCAAACCGACGATACAGGAGGACGAGATACTTGACGACTGGCTTCTGCCCTACGGCAAGGCAATGGAGCTTCTGAACTTCCCGGAGGACAGGGAGCTTCTTGAAGAAGCGGAAAAATATATATCGGAGAATAACTGAAATGGCGAATACAAACGAGACAAAAGTCGGAGTGGTATCACTCGGCTGCCCGAAAAACCAGTGCGATGCGGAGCTTATGCTTGCGAAGATAGCGGAAGCGGGATATAAGATAGTTCCCGAAGCCGGACTTGCGGACGTTGTTGTTATCAACACCTGCGGCTTCATTACCAGCGCAAAGGAAGAAGCTATCGAGGAGATAATGGAAGCGATAAACCGCAAGAACGACGGCATCAACAAGAAGATCATCGTTACCGGCTGTCTTGCACAGCGCTATCAGGAGCAGATGGACACCGAGTTTCCGGAGATCGACGGCGTTCTCGGAATCGGCAGGAACGATGCGATAGTTGAGACGATAGAGCGAGTGCTTGCCGGTGAGCGCGTTATCGACTTCGGCAGCGTCGAGGACCACAATATGGAGGGTGTGCGTATGCAGTCCACCCTTTCACACTATGCTTATCTGCGCATAGCCGACGGCTGTGACAACTGCTGCACCTACTGTGCTATCCCGCAGATACGCGGAAAGTTCCGCAGCAGGAAGATAGAGAATATCGTTAAGGAAGCGGAGATCCTCGTAAAGAAAGGTGTTAAGGAGCTTATCGTCATAGCGCAGGACACCACCCGCTACGGCGAGGACTTATACGGTCATCTCGCATTGACGGAACTGCTCCGGGAGCTGGTGAAGCTTGATGTGAAGTGGATAAGGCTTCTGTACTGCTACCCCGAGAGAATGACGGACGAGCTTATTGACATGATCGCTTCCGAGCCGAAGATCTGCAAATACATAGACCTCCCGCTGCAGCACTGCGACGCGGAGATACTCAAAGACATGAACCGCACGGGCGACCGCGCTTCCCTTACTGCACTTATAAAGAAGCTTCGTGAGCGGATTCCGGGACTTACCCTGCGAACGACATTTATTGCCGGATTCCCCGGTGAGACGGAAGCGCAGTTCACCGAGCTTGCGGAATTTGCAAACGAGATAAAGTTTGACAGGCTTGGTTGTTTCGCTTATTCACAGGAGGACGGCACGCCTGCCGCGGACTTCCCGAACCAGGTCGATGAGCGTGAGCGCGAGCATCGTTCCGAGATAATAATGGAGCAGCAGGAGATTCGTGTTTCCGAGGTGCAGCAGTCCCTTATCGGCACCGAGACCGAGGTGGTATGCGAGGGCTACGACAGGCTGTTCGAGATGTACTTCGGACGTGACGCGTCCTATGCTCCCGAGATCGACGGAATGATCTACTTCTCGGCAAAGCGCCGCCTGCGCACAGGCGAGTTTGTGAAGATACGCTTTACAGATACCCTCGACAACAACCTTATCGGCAAGATGCTTTGATCGGATCGGAGAACAAAAAAGAAAAAGATACTGATAGTTGTTGATATGCAGCACGACCCGGATAACTCACCAGGGCGCTTGCGCGCTGTCTTTGCAGACGGCACAAGGGCTGCGCGCCCTTGACCTGCGGCAGCGTGACGCTGCACCCGTTTTTGGGTGAGTGATCCGGGGAAATATAATGAATAATTAATGTCTGCTCATCGGTACAGCGGCGGTTATAAAAAAAGGAGACAGCAAAATGTCAGAAGCAGTGAGAACGGGACTTCCGCAGATAATCACAAGTCTGCTGGAGAACGATATGTACAAATTCAGCATGGGGCAGGCTATCTATCATCGGTTCAGCGACTATAAGACGACTTGGTCTTTTAAGTGCAGAAACAAGGACGTGTTCTTTACGCCGGAAATGGCGGAGGAGATAAAGTCACAGATAAAGCTGTACTGTAAGCTCCGGTTCACGGAGGAAGAGCTTGAATATCTCAACAATATACGATGGATAAAGGGCTCGTATGTGGACTTCCTGCGTCTCTGGTCACCGAGATATGAAGACTTCGAGATAAGTACGGACGCAGAGTGCGGACTTTCGATAGAGACAAAGGGGACGTGGCTCAATACAAGTATGTATGAGATACCGACGCTGGCTATTGTCAACGAGGTATATTTCCGTATGCGGTATGACTACGCGGAGCTTATAAGAGAGTTTAAGGATAAGCTTGACGAGAAAGCGGAATGGCTTCACAGCGGGAAATACTCTGTTTCCGCGTTCAGCGAGTTCGGACTCCGGCGGCGTTTATCCTCCGAAGCACAGGAGCTTGCGGTGCGTAAGTTCAGCGAAACGCAGCCGAAGTCGGGCAGGTTTGTGGGAACATCGAATGTTTATCTTGCGAAGAAGTACGGGATTACGCCTGTCGGGACAATGGCGCACGAATGGATAATGTGTGTCGGTCAGGGCAATCACAAGCACAATCCGGCTTACAGCAACTGGTACGCGCTGAACGAGTGGGTAAGGGAGTACGGGGTGCTGAACGGCACGGCGCTCACGGACGCTATAACCACAGACTGTTTTCTGAAGGATTTCCAGCTCACATACGCGACCTTGTTCAGCGGCGTCCGTAATGACAGCGGCGACCCGTTTGAATGGGGCAGCAAGATGATACGGCATTATGAAAGCCTCGGAATTGACCCGAAGAGCAAAACTCTGCTGTTCAGCGACAGTCTTGATTTTGAGAGAGCCGACAAGCTTTTCAGGGAATTCGGCGGCAGGACGAGGGTTGCTTTCGGAATAGGCACATATCTTTCCAACGACACCTGTGTTCCTCCGCTGAACATAGTGATGAAAACGACGGCATGCAACGGAATGGACGTTGCGAAGATAAGCGACACCGAGGGAAAGGGTATGTGCAAGAATCCGGACTATGTGAAGTATCTGCAAAGATGCATCGACTGGAGAATGAAATACGACAAGTGAAACTTTTCCAAATGCTTTGAGAGAGTTCGGGAGGGAGCAGTGCGCCCCCTCCTGAACTCTCTCATACTATATTTCTATCGAAATATAGACAAATTCACAATTCACAATGCACAATTCACAATTATGGAGCGCGCTCTGCGCGCATATCTGAATCGTGACGAAATTACATGGTTTTGTCTATGGAAAGATACAAATTTAGCTTAAAAAATCTCGTATCACTCCGCCCATTTCCGAACAGCCCACGGGCTTGCCGCCGGGGCTCATGATATCGGCAGTGCGGTAGCCGGCGTCGAGTGCCTTGTCAACCGCTCTTTCGATAGCGTCGGCTTCCGGCAGCATACCGAAGCTGAAGCGGAGCATCATCGCCGCCGAGAGGATCGTGGCGATCGGGTTGGCTTTGCCGGTGCCGGCAATGTCGGGAGCCGAGCCGTGAACAGGTTCGTAAAGCCCGAATGCACCGTCCGCCAGAGATGCCGACGGCAGCATTCCCAGCGATCCCGTAAGCATCGACGCTTCGTCCGACAGGATATCCCCGAACAGGTTCTCCGTCACAATTACGTCAAAATGCGCCGGGTTGCGGACAAGCTGCATCGCCGCGTTGTCAACCAGCATATCCTCGTAAGCAATATCCGGATAGTCCTCCTTCACCTTGTGAGCGACCTCGCGCCACAGACGGGACGTGTCAAGAACATTCGCCTTGTCAACGCTCGTTACCGAGCCGCGGCGCTTCTTCGCAAGCTCAAACGCCGTCCGGCAGATGCGCTCAACTTCGTAGTCGCTGTATTTCATCTCGTCTATCGCGGTCCTGTGTCCCTTGTCATCGGTGAATGTGCGCCTGTCGCCGAAATATGCACCGCCGATGAGTTCCCGTACTATGAGCAGGTCAAGTCCCTGCTCCGTCGTTTCCTCCCGTAGCGGGCAGGCTCCCGCAAGCGGCTTCAGCAGCTTAGCCGGGCGCAGGTTCGCATACAGTCCGAGTGCGCTCCGTATCCCGAGAAGTCCCGCTTCCGGGCGCATCTTTCCCTCGCCCTTGTCCCACTTGGGGCCGCCTACGGCTCCGAGAAGTACGCTGTCACTCGCCTTGCAGATCTTCACCGTCTCTTCCGGGAGCGGCACTCCCACTTCGTCGATCGCTATTCCGCCCATAAGCACTGGGGTGTATGTGAACTTGTGACCGTACAGTTCCGCGGTCTTGCCGAGGACTTTTACCGCCTCATCAACGATCTCCGGACCGATACCGTCACCGTGTATAAGTGCAATATGCTTTTCCATATCCGTGTTCCTTTCAGTTCTTTTTTATCGAGTTTAACAGTCCGCCTGCGGAGATGATGTCCTTGATGAAGTCCGGGAACGGCTCCGCTTTGTAAGTCCTGTTCTTTGTGATGTTGGTTATAATTCCGGTGTCGAAGTCGATATCCACCTCGTCCCTGTCCGCGATATCGTTTGCCGCCTCCGGGCATTCAAGTATCGGCAGACCTATGTTTATCGCGTTGCGGTAGAAGATACGGGCAAATGTGGCGGCGATAACACAGGAGATCCCGCTTGCCTTTATTGCGATAGGCGCATGCTCTCTTGAGCTGCCGCAGCCGAAATTCGCGCCGCCGGCTATGATGTCACCGGGCTTTATTTTGGCGGTGAAGCCGGCGTCGATGTCCTCCATGCAGTGTTTTGCAAGCTCCGCGTGATCGGCTGTATTCAGGTATCTTGCGGGGATTATTACGTCCGTGTCAACGTTGTCCCCGTATTTGTGTGCAGTTCCGTGTGCTTTCATAGCTTCTCCTTTCAGCCTTTCACAGCGCGAAGATGTCGCTTCCGATATAGCCCTTTACCGCCGCCGCAGCAGCTGTTTCCGGGCTTGCGAGGTAAACTTCCGAGCCGGGGTGACCCATGCGTCCGACGAAGTTGCGGTTTGTGGTTGAAACAGCGCGCTCGCCCTCCGCAAGAATGCCCATGTGACCGCCGAGACAGGGTCCGCATGTCGGTGTGCTGAATACACAGCCGGCATTGATGAATATTTCCGCAAGCCCCTCCTTTATGCACTGAAGGTATATGCTCTGGGTGGCGGGGATAACGATGCAGCGGACATCTCTTGCTATATGCTTTCCTCTGAGGACAGCGGCAGCCTTGCGCATATCGGATATCCGTCCGTTGGTGCAGGAGCCGATGACTGCCTGGTCTATCGGGACTTTTTCGGTGATCTCATCTATGGTTTTCGTGTTTTCGGGGAGGTGCGGGAATGCCACAGTCGGCTTTATCTCCGAAAGATCTATATTTATGACCTCATCGTAGTCGTCGTCGCCGTCCGCGGTAAACTCGGTGTATGGGCGGGAAACTCTGCCTTTCAGGTATTCGCGTGTGATATCGTCAACCTCGAAAACTCCGTTTTTCGCGCCGGCTTCGATAGCCATATTCGCTATCGTAAGGCGGTCGTCCATTGTAAGCGATGAAAGCCCGCTTCCCGTGAACTCCATTGACCGGTACAGCGCACCGTCAACGCCGATCTTCCCGATGATATGCAGGATAACGTCCTTACCGCTTGTATGAGGCGGGAGCTTACCGGAAAGCTCGAACTTTAGCGCGGAAGGGACCTTGAACCAAGCCGTTCCGGTCGCCATACCCGCAGCCATATCCGTTGAACCTACGCCGGTGGAGAACGCGCCGAGTGCTCCGTAAGTGCATGTATGGCTGTCTGCACCGATAATGCACTCGCCGGGAGCGGCAAGCCCCTTTTCCGGGATAAGCGCATGCTCGATACCCATATCGCCCACATCGAAGTAGTTGAGAATGTCATATTTGCGGGCAAAGGTACGGCACTGCTTTGTGAGTGTAGCTGCCTTTATATCCTTGTTGGGCGTGAAATGATCCATAACGAGGGATATGCGCGTCTTATCGAAAACCGAGCCGAAGCCGTTCTTCTCGAACTCGTTGATCGCGACGGGAGTGGTGATATCGTTGCCGAGCACCATATCGAGCTTTGCGCTTATGAGCTGTCCCGGTCTTACGCTGTCGAGACCGGCAGCTTTTGCGAGTATTTTCTGTGTAATAGTCATAGCTGCTCCTTTGCGGGCGGCTGCCCTTAAAAACAATGCCGTTCCATACGATCGGGAGGCCGGTCGCATGGAACGGTGTTCAGTTAGCTGTTAAGATAATCTGTTCTCATGATTTCTTTCCGAAAGCAGCGATCTTTGCACGGACTACCTTGATAGCGTTGGTTACGAAGGAGTTCACGATGAAAGCGTCGAAGTAGATGCCGAGCATAAGGCAGTCGGAAGCTGCGGAGTGAAGGTCGTTAGCCTTGAAGCCGCTGCAGAATCTGCAAAGTATCTTGTTTCCGCCGCCGGTCTTGGAGAGGTCGTAGTGATATCCGTTGCGGCAGGCTTCATTGACTGCCACGCAGGCGCAGCCTGCAATAACTTCGATAAGCACATAGATCACGAACACATATCCTGCGATAGTGGAGATCTTCTCATAGAGAGCGGGATTGATATCCGACTCACCCTTTTCGTAGATGTGGCGGAAGATCATAAACGCGAATCCGGCGATAAGCACGAGGAAACTGAGAATTATCACGATCATCGGAACTACCGGGAGTCCGAGTCTGTCAAGAAACAATCCAAAAATCATAGTTTAGCACCCTTCCTTTCTTTATCACATCATCGGCATGTACCGGAAATGTTTTCCGGCGAAGAGCGCGATGAAAGACCAGATCGGGTTGAGCAGGAAGTAGAGGAGCCATGCCGAACCGTTTGTAAGGATATCCATAGATCCCATGATGAAGAATACAGCCACGAGAACTGCGAAGAGTCCGAGATCTATGAAAGCGAAGAGTCTTGTGCGCTTTATGTAGAGCATTGTAACGCTCACAAGGGAGCCTATGGTAACTATCGCCTGAACGATCATACAGATCTGGAGACCTGTGAAGTTGTCATTAAGAACGGGTGAATTTGCGCCGAGCGCGGTTGCGTTGCTGACGAGGTCGTTGAAGGTGGTAGCACCGAAGACCAGCGCAAGCAGTGCGCCGAGCACCATGAATGTACCGATAAGATAGAAGCAAATCCTGACTAAAAGGTAGCCTTTGAGACCGATGCCGAACTCGTCCTCGGTATAGTCCATATCTCTGCCGCGGTCAAGCTCTTCTTTGGTAAGTTCTGCCATAAAAAAACCTCGTTTCGTAAGAAAAATAAGCATAATGCCACATAATCAAGTATAACACAAATTTCCGGTGCTGTCAATAGCGCTGAAGCCCTAAACCAAGCCAATGTAATCGATTTGTTGATTTCATTCATATTTGGTATTGATTTTTCGTGCAATTTGCGACTGTCATATCAGCAGACCGTTTATGATATCCTCGGCAACTTCTGCGGGGGTGACCCGGAGATCCATAGCAAGCTTCTGTATGCGCCGGTGAGCTTCGTCCTCGGAGATCTGCTCCTTGGTCATGACGATGAGCTTTGCACGGCTGAGTTTCTTGTCCTGTTCTGCCTGCTGTTCGAGCTCGGCGATACGTCTGCGGAAGATCGTCTCATTATCCGCGTGAGTTTCGCAGAAGCGGATTGCCTGCATGAGCGAACTTTTGAACACGGGCTTTGTGACGATGAATGCGCCGATATCCGCGAGCCGTTTTGCGGCGGCGTCCGCAGCTTCTTCACGCACTATCGCGATGAGGTGGGCATCGGTACGCCGGCGCAGCTCGGTCATAAGCTCGAAGCCGTTCTCATTTTCGAGCGGTACGGAGATGAAGATGTAGCCGAATCTTCCGATGTCGATGCTGCGTATGGTCATACCGTCTGTGGCGGTGGTAACGTCATATCCGTCCCCGGTGATGAAGCCGGCGAGGGTCCTGCACGCATCGGCGGTACGGGCGGCGATAAGAATATTTTTCAATGCTCGGTACCTTTAAACACGGCTCTGTAGTCGTAGAGGTAGATGATACCCGACAGGGCTGTGAGGAATGTGCAGATGTAGATGAGTACATCGGTTATAAGCTGGACGGGCATTCCGGTCAGTACGCCGAAATCGCCGGTGAGAATGTGCATTATCAGAATGAGGCAGATAGCGACCATAGTTGAAGCGGTCTTGAGCTTGCCCCAAATATTTGCGGCGATAACGATCTTCTCCTTGCTTCCTGCAGCAACGAGCCTTATTCCGGAGACCATAAATTCCCGCGCCATTATAAGCCATACTGCCCATGCCGGAGCCCAGCCCAGCTCGATGAAGCAGATGAGTGCTGCTGCGACGAGGACTTTGTCCGCAAGGGGATCGAGGAACTTGCCGAGATCGGTTATCATGTTGTACTTTCGCGCGACTTTGCCGTCGAGCATATCGGTGATGCTCGCAAGGGCGAATATCACAAGAGCTATCGTGTACCCGAACGGGATAAACGGCAGCATCAGCGCCGCGATAAAGAACGGCACAAGTATCACTCTGAAAAGGGTCAGCTTATTTGCTAAATTCATAAGATCTTATCTCCAATAATCGGCACAATCCCCCGTCTTTGTTCAGACGGGGGAAAAATGTCAAAAAGTTCTTTGTAAAGGGGAGAGTTTGAGAGGGGGAACCCTTTCTTTCAAGAAAGGGTTCTTCCTCTCATGCGCGTTAGCGCGGACAAAGCGCGTCGGCGCAAAATCACATTTCGATGATGACTTCGTTTTCGTCCTTGAGGATCTTGTCTTCGATGAGCTTGCCGTCGAGCTTCTGACCGTTGACGGTAACGCTCTTTACGCCATGCTGACTGCCGTTCGGGTTCTTTACCGTAACGTGCAGCTTCTTGCCGCGGAAGGTCTTATCCATTGTGTATTCCTTCCACTCGGACGGGATAGACGGGTCGATAACAAGTCCCTTTGTCTCGGGATTGAGACCGAGGATACCCTCTGTCGTACCTACCATGACCGTGGAAGCTGTACCGGTGAGCCAGTGAACGTGCGCGCGGCCTGCAAACGGGCTGTCCTTGCCCTCGACGAACTGACCGAATACATACGGTTCAAGAACGCGAAGCTCTGCCTTGTCATTGTATGTTGCGGGAGATGCTTCCTTCCAGTACTTGTATGCCCTGTCGCCGTGTCCGAGCTTGGATTCCGCGAGTATCAGCCAGCCCTGCGGCTGTGAGAAGATACCTGCATTCTCCTTTGTGCAGGCATTGAAGCACTGCATAAGCGCGCCGTCAAATCCGTGCTTGTTGTACGGCGGGTACATTACCATTGCACCGTAAGGCGTGTTAAGCTCGCGCTCTACGCTGTCCATAGCCTTTTCAGCCTGTTCGGGAGAAGCGTAGCCGGAGATAACTGACCACGACTGGGGGTTGAGCCACATATTGGCTTCGGGATCGGTGCGCTGACCGATAACGGTTCCGTCCTCCTTATAGCCGCGGATCCATCTGTCCTCGTTCCAGCAGCCCGCAAGGATCTTGTCGAGCTTTGCCATAACATCGTCGAGGTACTTGATATATTCTGCGTCACCCTTTTCCTCTGCATATCCACGGAGGATCTTGATAGCGTAAACGAGCTGGAACGCAACGAATGTGGATTCGCCGAGCTTGCCGAGACGCAGACAGTCGTTCCAGTCAGCGTGCAGACCTGCGGGCATTCCGTGTGCGCCGAGGTTGTCCATCGAGAACTTGATAGCTCTCTTGAGATGTCCGTAAACCGTATCCTTCTCGCCGTTGTTTGCGTAGAAGATCACCTCATCGAGGAAAGCGCTGTCGCCGCTCTCGGAAATGTACTTGTATATCGTCGGGAACAGCCAGAGAGCATCGTCCGCACGATAGCTCGGGTGACCTGTCTCCTTTACATAATCGGGATCGTCGGGAGTATTCTCCTCGCCTGCCTTATGAGTGTACTTTACGAGCGGGAGACCTGCGCCGTTTGTTACCTGCGCGGAGAGCATGAATACTATCTGCTTCTTTGCCATTTCGGGTGCGAGGTGGATTATACCCTGGATATCCTGTACAGTGTCGCGGTAGCCGAAGCCGTTGCGCAGACCGCAGTACTGGAAGGAAGCCGCTCTTGACCATGTGAATGTGATGAAGCAGTTGTAAGCATTCCATACATTAACGATATTGTTGAAGTTCTCGTCGGGGGTGTGTACCTGGAGATTGTCGAGCTTGCTGTGCCAGTACTTCTTGAGTATCTCAAGCTCCTCGTCGCATACGCCGGGCTTCTCATATCTTGCGATGATCTTTTCTGCTTCCGCTTCGGGCTTCTGACCGAGGAGATATACGAATTCCTTCGTCTCACCGGGAGCGAGAGTGATATCGGACTGGAGAGCGCCGCAGGAGTTGGTGTTGAAGTTGAGGTCATTGTTGAGGTCTGCGGAAGCGCCTACGGGGTTAGCGTAGCTGTGGTAGCTGCCGACGAACTTGTCTCTGTCGCCGCAGTACTTGTCGATCTTCTGCATAGCGAGACCTAAGAAGCGGTTGTTGTTGGGGTTGTTGAAGACTTCGTTCTGCTTCTGGAGAACGTAGTTGCCCTTGAAATAAGTATGTGTGATGAACAGGGTGTACTGGAGGTTTACCTGATCCTGCTCATAGTTGTTGTCGTTTACGAATTCGCAGTAGCCGGTAACAGCAAGCTTTCTGGGCTTGTCTCCGGTATTTGTGATCTTCGAGCGCCATACCTCATAGGTAGCGTCTTTCGGAACGTAGTAAAGGGTCTCGGACTTGATATCCGAGTACTCGGAAGTTATGATCGTGTACGCGGTACCGTGTCTGCACTCGCTCTTGTAGCTGTCGAGGGGCTTGCATACAGGGGACCAGGAAGCTGACCAGTAATCGCCTGTCTCCGCGTCGCGGAGATAGATATAGCGTCCGGGCTGATCGGTAGCGACGGAGTTGAAGCGGTAGCGGATAATACGTCCGTTTGCGCCGGATTTAACGAAGCTGTAGCCGCCTGCGTTATTGGAGATGATCGCGCCGTATTCGGGGGAGCCTAAATAGTTTGCCCATGCGGACGGGGTATCGGGTCTTGTGATGACATATTCCTTGTTTTTTTCGTCGAAAAAGCCGTAGTTCATTAGTTTTTATCCTCCTTATGAAGTGTAGGCGGTGTCCCGTAAACGTTTTCCGGGCAGATGTCACATATATTCCGGTCACCGTATAATACCATTATATCAGCAAAACTATCTTTGCACAAGGGCGGTAATTTGCACAAATTTTTTGCAATGTTTTTGTGCATAGTGCAAACAAAAACTCCCGCAGGATATTTCCTGCGGGAGTGATGTTGTTTAGAGATTGTCGTCAACTGCCGTTACTGTGAGGTAAACGGTCTTGTTGTTGTAGATTATCGGGATCTTTGTTGTTCCCGAGTTGACACCTACTACATTGAACCAGATGTACAGATCGTCTCCGATCTTCTGAGGATCAGTAGCGTAGGTTACGATGCCCTGATTTGTCATTTCAAGGAAGCTTACCTCGTTCAGCGAGCTGCAGTTCTTTGCAACAACGAGGAGGCACTGTGTATTGATGTCGCCAACCATTACATAGGCATTATTCTTTATAATGTCCATGGACTTGTCAACTTCGTCGGAGCCTGTAACAGTTATCGCTGTAGCCGATGCCTCATCGTTCTGCGAAACCCTTCCTACAGTTAAGTTGCCGGGTACGGAGTAATAATCGTAGCACGATGTTGCGAAGCGGTAGGAAGTTACTTCCGCATAAGCCTCGATCTTTGTATTTGCCGCGGTATTTGCATCGACAGTAGCGTCGAATACGATATTGATCGATCTTCCGGGAGCAAGACCGTTGGTGTCAACAAAGTTGGTGAATGTGAGGTAACGGTAGCCGCCGTTGACGTATGTGCTGTTTGTATTAAGGGTTGTGGTCTTCTGGTAAAGGTTGATATCCGGGAATACGTTTGTGAGGTAAACGCCGATAGAAGCATCGGAAAGAATGGTGGAAGTAACGGGAGAGTTGTTTGTGAGGGTAAGTGAGTACTGGAGAGTCTTGCCCGCCGCTATCTTGTTGTTTGTTGCGCCGGAAACACTCATCTTGAGGTCAAGGTTTCCGTAGTTCTTTGTGATAAGCGCGAGATCGGCGTTGTTAACGGTACCTCTGTATGTTCCTGTAGCCGCGTAGGTGACGAAAGCACTGTTGTTGATAGCGGAGCTGTAGGAGTTGATGCTGCTGTAGTAAGAAGAACTGTTATATCCGGTCACGGAGTATGCACCGTTGTTCTCTATGCGCAGGTTCGGAAGGCTTGTGTAAACCGTAGCCTGGTTTCCGCCGGATACCACATTTCCGTAAGCGCGGTATTTCTGATAGTTGTACTCGAATACTACTCTGTAGCTTGTGCCGGCATCAAGACCTGTGAACGAATACGCACCGTTGCTGTCGGTGATCATTCTCTGGACATAGCGTGTGGGAGCGTCCTGAACATTTGTGGAAGAGGTTATGATATAAACCGGTATTCCGCTTATTCCGGGTTCATTGGAAGCCTTTATGCCGTTAGCGGTGATCGCGCTCGAAGAGGTGGAACTGTATCCGTAGCCGGAGCTGTAAGATGTGGTGTATGTATCGTCCCATACAACGCCGCTTATTGTAGTGCCGCCCTTTACCTTGTAGTTGAAGGTGGTTACATCGCTGTCAACATTGCCCTTGCTTCTTGCATAAGCTCTGATAGTCGTATCTTCGATAAGTTTGATAGCGCCGCTGTAGCTCTTTACAGTTGAGCTTGTTCTCGGGTCAGAGCCGTCAAGTGTGTAGTATATAAGGGAACCGGAAGTCGAGCTGGAAAGTTTTACATCTATAGCTTCATTGTAGTTTGTAGAAGTATTCTTGTCCGACTGAACGGAAGCTGTTGTTCCCACGTCGGCGGTGAATGTGAGCGGATTGCTTGTATCGCCGTTCTTATAAACTATTGCCTTGATAGTCTTGGAAGACGTAAGGGTGAAGGGGGAAGAATATCTTGTGCTGCTTGTGGTGGGAGTAGCGCCGTTTGTTGTGTAGTAGATCGTAGCGCCGCTTACTGTGGTCTTGAGCGTTATCTTCATACCGCCGTAAACCTTTGCCTTGGTAGCTGTAGGCTTTGCCACCGTTGCAACAGCGGAACTCGGGAGTCTCGATATCTTTCCGTTGAGGTACTGGTTCAGAACAGTGAGATCCTTGGACGAGAGTCCGCCGCTTCCGTCGCAGTCCGCATTGTCCTTGCAGATATATGTAGTCTTGCCGGCAAGGAAGTTCTTGAGTCTTGTATAGTCGTTGCTGTTGATAGTACCGTCGCCGGTGACATCTCCGTATTTTGTGGCAACCTGGAATGTCTTTGTCATAACGGAGCTTTTTGAGGAGCCCTTTACGGCAATAGCTCTTATCTTTGTTGCCTTTGTGATCTGGAGAAGACCTCCGGTGTATTTCTTGCTGCTTGTGGTCGGTGTTGCACCGTTTGTTGTGTAGTAGATCGTAGCGCCCGACGTGGTGGTCGAGAGTCTGATCTTTCTGACTCCAGCGGTCCCCTTTACGGTATAAGTCGGCTTTGCCACGGTCGCAGCGTAATTCAGCTCAGCGGTAGAACTGTACAGCTTTGCGCTCTCGGCATAAGACTCAACGCCGAAGCTTGCGGTCGCCATAAGTCCCGCAGTCATGAATGCTGCTGCGTTTCTCAGAAGCTTGTTCATGTTTTCATTTCCTTTCTTTTCCGGATCCATAAGGTCCAAAATATCTCTTGTGCGGAGTTGTCCGCTCTATATAATAAAACGCTTTTCAGCCCCAAAAGGTGACATACTTTTCTTAACTTTTTTCGGATTTCTTGAAAATTTGTGAAATATGTACAATCCCCGGAGCTGCGCCCCATTATATTTCAGTAAAATCGTCCTGCATGATTTCGCTGCCGGAATCGACATGACCGCCTATCATATCTCTGCCGCGGACATAGTACTTGTCGCGCTGCTCCTTAACGGCGGCATCAAGCAGTCTCTTGACGTCTCTCGGCTTCTTTATCGAGATCAGCTTCTTCTCCGGGGTGTCGATATCCTTCGATGCGATATCTATCGTACCGCAGCCGAAGATGCGCTGTCCGAGAGTGAAAGATATCTTCTTGTCGAAGATCCTGTAAAGCTCTATCTCGTCTTCCTTTATGTTGAGCAGACCGATGCGGGTATAGAGCGTAGTGTCGGTAAGCACATATCTTGTGAAGGATATGGGCATTCCGAGAATGCACTTTTTACCCGACCACAGCACATTGCCGTAGTCGGCTTTCAGTTTTTCCATATTCATTGGCTCAGCCTCCTTCGGACAGCCGTTCGCCGGCTTATTTTCCGTTGTTTTTGATTTTATCTATGCTGTTTTTGAGCTTTTCTTTCTTTTCTTCGAGTTCTTTCTTTTTCCGGGCTTTCGCGGCAGCTTCCTTCTCTGCCTTCAGCTTGCGCTCCGCCTCATTCGTCTCAAAGAGCGATACGGGCTGGGCATCTTCTCCGGAGAAGGATTCGATATCGGTATATTCGTCCGATCCGGCAGGAAGCCCCTTCTTCTCCAGTTTTTCGCTTATAAACGTGCGCACCGCGCTGTAAATTACCGCAAACAGCGGGATACCGATTATGAGTCCCCAGAATCCGAAGATACCCTGACCCACAAGGATCGCGAAGATTACCCAGAAGCTTGTAAGACCGGTGCTTTCTCCGAGTATGCGCGGGCTTATGACATTACCGTTGAGGTTCTGTATTATAAGCACGATGATCGTGAAGACTATGCACATTACCGGGTCTTCCATAAATATGAGGAAAAGACACGGAACGATACCGATAAACGGACCGAAATAGGGGATTATGTTTGTGATACCCATTATTACCGATACCAGCAGGGAGAACGGTACGCCGGCAAGAGTGGTTACTATGAATGTAAAGCAGCCGACTACGAAGGAATCTATAATGGTACCCGTAATGAAGTTTCCGAAAGACTTGTGGATCTTGCGGACAGAGGAGATGAACTTGTTCGCTCTGCCGATGCCTGTGGTGGCGTAGATGACCTTCTTTGCCTGCGCGGCGAAGAGTTCTTTGCTGTAAAGGCAGTAGATAGCAACTACCATTCCGAAGATTATGTTCATTATGAGCCCGACGATACCGGCGATGCTGTTTGTCACAAAGCTTAAGTAGTCGCCCATCTGCGGGAGTATCTGTGTTGTGAGGAAGTTGCGGAGCGTTGTTCCGGCATTGTTGATGACATCGGTGAGTTCGTCCTTGATATCCGGATAGTTGGTGAATGCCTCCGCTATCCAGCTGTTCAGATTCTTGAGGTAAGTCGGGATATTATCGACCAGCATGGATATCGTATTTGTGAGCTGAGGTACGATCGCAACGCCTATGCCCACGAGTATGCCGACTATAAGAACGAATGTGAGGAGTATGCTGCATATTCTTGCGGGCTTGTTCTTGACATAGACTTTAAGGTGCGCGTATTTTCCCTCGTTGTCCGAATGGGCTTCTTCGTAATGCGCGCCGTACTTGTGGAACATTTTCCCGAAGACGCGTTTCTCGAATGTTTCTACGATCGGAGCGAGCAGGTAAGCAATAATGAAGCCGTAAATTATCGGACTGATAACTGCAGCGAACTTTCCCAGACCGTTCGCGATATTTTCTATATTTACAAGCGTCATCAGCACGAGCATCGAAGCGATTATCACTATAAAAGCGGTGATGCCCCAGCCGAGATAGTGCTTGTTCCATTTATAGAATTTCATATATTCCTCCGAAAGTCATAGGCAAAGGCGCAGAAAAAGCGTCAGCCGCCTTTTTGCGGAACTGCCTATACATAATAGTATTATACAACCTATATAACGAATTGTCAAGCATTGTGCATATAAAATACTTGTAAAATTACAATAAAAAACAGTATTTTGACAGATATATAGTACATATCTCTGCCAAACCGTACATATATTGTATGGGGTGATAGCTTTGTCCGCTAACAGACAGTTGAATGATGCAATAAAAAGGACCGGCGCGTATTTATTTGCGGCGGTGTGCGGAATATTGGTCTCGGGAGCGTTTCTTGCGCTTTTTTCCGGGGTCATGTATGTTCTTTCCCTGCCGCCGGAGACGGCAGGAGCAATGTCTCTGATATCCCTTGCGGCAGGCTGTGTATGTGCGGGGTATGTGTGCGGCGCGATAAAGCGGCGCAAGGGGCTTCGTGCCGGGCTGATATGCGCCGCGCTCATCTCCGCTATTGCGCTGCTCGTGTCGGCGCTTTCCGGCAATCTTACCGGCGCTTCCGCGGCTGCCCGGCTGATAACCGCGGCGGTTGCTTCCTGCGCCGGCTCGGTCTATGCCGTAAACCGTACAAGGCGCTGACGCGCTGTCTTTGCAGACGGCACAAGGGCTGCGCGCCCTTGACCTGCGGCAGCGTGACGCTGCACCCGATCCGTGTTTGAATTAAACGGGAGATCATAGTTAAGAATTGCGGCACACCTCACGTATCAGGCTGTATATTCAGAATATATTGGCGAGCGAAAGTTCCCGGCTCTTTTCGTAAATGTCGAGCAGCATCACCGTTTCCTCGCATTCTTCCGTGATATCGTCGTCGCCGGTGCGCAGTTCCGCGATTATATGGACAAGGGACTCGGATATCTCAAAGGCACATTCGTTGTTTGTGAGGAAGATGTTGTTTGCGCAGAATGTTTCCCATTCCGCAGAGACGGCTTCGGCTTCCGCGACAAGCTCCGCTTTGTCCGCAGTTCCGGTCATTCCGTTCAGCCGGACAAGCTTTTCCGCTGTCCGGGCGGTTACGCTCTCTGTATATGCCGAGATGAGAATGCCCCCGGTTATCATCGCCGCGATCAGCAGCCCGCATATCACCAGACGCTTCAAGCTTTCTCCCCCTTCCCCGTTTCACGCCGTATCACGGTGCATTTCCCGTCTCTTCCGAGGGTCATGAGGAACACCCTGTCCTTCTCTGTGCCGTGGCTTGTGAGCAGTTCTTTCAGCTGCTTCTCGTCCAGCCCGCAGGCTTCCATTCCGTCCGGCTCGGTAATGCCGTCCTTTACCACGACGCAGGGCGGATCGGTGTTCCCGTCCGTCTTTTTGAAGAAGTTGATCTTGCCGGTAGTCTCGACGATAGCGTAGCGCACCTCGGAAATGTCGAAAATGCTCTCGCCACGCATCGCCTCCAGCACATCGTCTATTGTGTAGCGCAGCTTTTCAAGCTCTTTCCTGTCGATAACGCCCTCGGAGATTATTATTTTCGGGGAGCCGGTGACAGCGCGGCGGAACTTCGGACTTTTGAGCATCAGCACCGACATCAGTACGTCTATGCACACGATCATAAGCACCGGAACAATACCTATCAGCATGGGTATGGTGGGATCCTCTATCGAAAGCGTAGCGATATTCGATATAAGTATAGTTGTAACAAGCTCGCTGGGCTGAAGCTCACCGAGCTGTTTTTTCCCCATGAGCCTTATCGCCGCGATAATCACCGTGTAGAGTATCACAGTCCTTATCATTATTATCAGCATATTCCCTTCACCTCACTTTTATTTTCCGCTTTTTTGTAATAATTTATGCACCGCGGCACAAAATATCATAACAACAGAATCATACAAGCTGCGCAGCGCCTTCACGGTGCAAGGACAGCAACTTGACAAGAGACTTCAAAGAGCACTTTACCGGCAATCTGTCAAGGATCTTTTCAAGTTCCGTGTTACGGTCATTTCGCCGCGGGGCGTTCCCCGCCGAGATCCAGCCGCGCAGGCTGGCGCCGTCCGCGCAGGACAAGCGCGCGAGCGCAGACTGACGCCGTCCGCGCAGGACAAGCGTGAGCGCAGACGAGAGGAGAACATTATGCTTGAACGAGAACTTGAGAAGAACACGGTGAACGTGCGGGCGCTTATGAAGAACACCAGCGACCTTACCATGAAATACGCGAAAGCCGGGGGAGTCGGCGTATGCGTGATCTCCTGCGACGGGCAGACGGATACGAACAGGCTCGCAAACCTCGTTTACCGTCCGCTGTCCGGCATTGACCCGTCCATAACCGATCCCGGCAGGATAGCGGCAATGATCGGCGGAGAGCTTCTTATCGCCTGTGACGAGAAGCCGGTGGAGAGCGCGGAAGAGATAGTTGCGGCTGTTACCGCGGGATTCTGCGTGATACTGATAGACGGGGTTGCGAAAGGCTGGGCGATAGGCGTGCAGGGCTTTGAGACGCGCTCTGTCACTCAGCCGGAAAACCACAGAAACATACGCGGCGCAAGAGAAGGCTTCGTCGAAGCCCTCCATACCAATATGAGCCTTGTAAGAAGGCGGGTGAAATCGCCGGAGCTTGTGTTCAGGACGATGACCGTCGGCAAGACTTCGCGGACGGAGATCTGCGTATGCAGAATGGACAGCGTTTCGGACAGAAAGCTCGAAAACGAAGTGATCGAACGGCTGGAGAAGATGCCGCTGTCACTTGTGCTCGAAAGCGGATTTGTACAGCCGTTCCTTGAGGACAAGCACCCGCTTTTCAGCGAAGTCGGCGCTACCGAGCGTCCGGACGTGTTTGTTTCCAAGCTTTACGAGGGCAGGATAGGCATCATAATCGACGGCTCGCCGTTCGCACTTTACGTCCCCAAGCTTTTCAGCGAGAACTTCATAATGCTCGACGATTACGTCGAAAAGCCGGTGTTCGCGCTGTTTATACGGCTTGTGCGCTATACCGCGTTCCTCGTGAGCATACTTCTCCCCGGGTTTTACGCGGCTCTTGCCAACTTTCACCCGGAGCTTATCCCTGATTCGCTCCTGCGCAACCTTGCCGCCGCCGAAAGCCTCACCCCGTACAGCGTTCTCACCGAGTGCGTCATACTCGATGTGTTCTATGAGATAATGCGGGAAGCCGGGCTTCGGCTCCCGTCCAATGTCGGGCACGCGGTAAGCATCGTCGGCGGTATCGTGATCGGTGATATTGTCGTTTCCGCGGGTCTCGTGGGCGCACCGATGCTGCTTACGATCGCGATCGCGTCCATTTCCGGGTACATCGTCTCCGATCTTAACAACCAGATCTCGCTGATGAGGTTCGTGTTTATACTTGCGGGAGGGCTTTTCGGGCTGTTCGGACTGACGGTGACCGCATTCGTTTTCTGCGTGAGCGCCTGCTCCGCCGAATCTTACGGAATGCCGTTCATGTCGCCGCTGGCGCCCTTTTCCGCAAAGGCGATGCGGGACACGTTCGCAAGAGCCGGCTGGAGAAAGCTTGCCCGGACAGATCCGGATATTTTTGACGGCGGAGAGGGAAAATGAGCGTAAAAACATCGGGTATCGGAACAGGCGGTCTTGCCGCCGTTCTCGCACTTTCACGGATATTCTCCGAGGCGGCGCTGCTGCCCGGAGAGTACATCGGCTACGGCATGCAGCGGTTTACGGCGGTTGTGCTGTCCTTTATTCTTGCGGCAGCGGTGTGGCTCCCGCTGTACCTTGTTATGCAGCGCGCGGGAGAAGTCTCTGCTCCCGATCTTGTGTGCGGCTGCGGGAGAGCGGTCTCCGGCTTTACCGGGACGATACTCTCGGTATATCTCCTTTTCTGTGCGGCTGAAACGGGATTCCGAGCGCACTGCTACGCATCGGGAACGGCATTCGACTCCGCTCCCTCGGCTTACTTTTATATCTTCACGGGTGCGGCGCTGCTTTTCGCGGTTAGCCGCGGACTCAAGCCCACGGTGCGTGCCGGATTTCTTGCTTTTGCGGGATTTCTGCTGCTTCTTGCGCTTATTGTGCTCTCCCTGTTGCCGGATATAAAAATGGACAGGCTGTACCCGTCGCTCATCGACGATCCGCGGAGCCTGCCTGCCGAAGTGCTTGACGAGTTCTCACGAAGCTCCGAGCTGCTTCTTCCCGCCGTTCTGTGCAGGGGTCAGGGCTGTAAGCCGGCAAAATGCGCGGGGATATGTCTGCTGATGTCCTGCGGCGGGATATTGCTGATGACGTTCCTGTACAATACGGTCTTCGGGCATCTCGTTTCCCTGCTCGACTACCCGTTCTATGCGCTGTCGTCGGTGTCGGACATCACGCTGCTGCACCGGATAAACGGCATTGATGTGATGATATGGGTGAGCGCGGCGATAGTGCGGCTTGCGCTGTTCACTTTTGCATTCCGGGAGACGGTGAGCGTGTGCTTTTCCGTTGAAAAAGCCGCGCCGGTCTGCGGTTATGTCTTCGGGGCTGCGGCGCTTCTGCTCTCCGATCTGTTTACGGCGTATCCGGAAATGTACGATTCGCTGAATAACGTGTGCTCTTCCGGGATACCGCTTACCGCAGCCGCGGTAATGCTCGCCGCAGCATCGGGAACGGGACTTGCACTTAAAAACAAAGGAAAGGCGGCTGAAAGATGAAACGTCTCATACCTCTTATAATATCGGCATTGCTGTTCTGCGGCTGTGTTCCGCATACTGAGCTTGACAAGCTGGCGATAGCCGAGGCTATCGGTATCGACTACGAAAACGGCGAGTACACGGTGACGGTGCAGTACTTCAACACGGACGCGTCCGGCGGCGTGACAGCGGTCGACAGCTCGGCGCCGAACGCGGTCACGGCGGAGTGCGGCGGAAAAACGATCGAGAGCGCGCTTGAGGGACTTTCGTACAAGACAGGCAAGGAGATAATGCTCGGCGCGGTGGGCGTTATCGTATTCGGCAGAGGCGCCGTGTTCTCCCTCCGGGATTCCCTCGGTTTCACCGCGTCGCATTACAGCGGGAATTTCTGCTCATATATCACGGCGACTGACGGGAAGGCATCGGATATACTCGCGGTAAAGTTCAAAGAGGGCAACGCGTCCGTTGAAAAGATAGAGGATATCCTGCGCAGCGCGGAAAAGCTCGGGCTTACCCGTCCGGTGAAGATGTGGGAGGCGGCGGAGATGCTGTCCTGCCCCACGGCAAGCGTTGTTCTGCCGCAGTTCACGGCTTATTCCGGCGACGGGGAGATGACGGAGGACGGCAAGAGCCTTATACTTTCGGGCGGGGCGCTTTGTACAGGCGACGCTTATGCCGGGGCATTCGGGAGTGCCGAGATGTGCGGGCTTGCGATGCTTTCTCCGGGCGCGGACTCCGGGAGGAGCTGCGAGATGCCGCTTGTGGTCGGGGACAGCGAAACAACGGTGATGCTGTACCGCATAAAGCGGGATATGATCCCGTCGCTCTCGGACGGAAAGCTTCATCTCGATGTAAAGATCAGCGCGGACTCCAAGTATGTCAGCACCAATCTTGACGACCCCTACGCCCGCCGTGAAACGGTGGAACGGCTTTGCGAACAGGAGACGGTCCGCCGTGTGAGCGCGGCTCTTGAAAAGGCACTGCACGGGTACGGCGCGGACCCATTCGGGCTCGGATATGTGATCCGCGCTTATTCTCCCGCGCTCTGGGACAGCATTTCCGGCAGATACCGGGACGTGCTGAAGAGCTGCACGTTCAGCGTTTCTTCCTCTGTGACAATGGAACGTTTCGGTATCACACGCGGTACTTGACTATCCGACAGTTTGGTGATATAATAGAATCCGTGCTTTTTGCTGTGTTAAGCGGGACGTTCCCCGCCGTCCGCGCAGGACAAAGCGCGGAGACTCAGACAGGAGTGGTGGTTTTGGAGCTTAACATAGTGCTGGTGGAGCCGAGGATACCGCAGAACACCGGGAATATTGCACGCACCTGTGCGCTTACCGGGGCGAGACTGCACATCGTGAAGCCTATGGGTTTTGAGATAGATGACAGGCAGTTAAAACGCGCCGGGCTGGACTACTGGCATCTCCTCGACATCACTTACTACGACGGTCTCGACGACTTCTTCGGGAAGAATGCGGACGGGGATTTCCGCTACTTCTCGACAAAAGCCGAGAATAACTACTGCGATGTGCAGTACAAGGACAATGCGTACATAGTCTTCGGGCGCGAGGACGCGGGGCTTCCGGAAGACCTGCTCTTCCGCAACCGCAGCAGATGTGTACGCATACCTATGATTGACAATCCCGCCGCGCGGAGCTTGAATCTCTCAAACAGCGTGGCGATAGGAGTATATGAGGTTCTTCGGCAATGGGGATTCCCCGAGCTGAAAAACCGCGGAAGCCTTACAAAATACAACTGGTCAGACGCAGACAGCGTGAACTGACAGAACGGAGAAAGCTATGAAACAGTACAGGATCATTACCGACAGCGGGTGCGATATTTCCGTTGAGGACGAGGAAAGATACGGCATCGACATCATGTCCTTCGACATAATCCTCGGCGGGGAGAACATCCGCGAGCGCATCGACATCACCGGACGCGAGTTCCTCGAAAAGATCGCTTCCTGCGACGATATCCCCAAGACCTCCCAGATCACGGAGTTCCGCTTCGAGGAGAAGTTTGAGGAATGCGTAAAGGACGGCGTAAAGGACGTTATCGTCGTTCTTATCAACGGCGACGGAAGCCGTACTTACGCCAATGCCGTAAGTGCCGCGGAGAATTTGAAAAATGACGGAAGAGCCGGCGATACAAGATTCCATGTCATCGACAGCCATACATACAGCACCGGCTACGGCTACCCCATTGTTGAAGCCGCAAAGAAGCTTGAAGCCGGTCAGAGCGTTGACCGCGTGGTGGCATACCTCGACGACTGGTTCAGCTGCTGCGAGCTTTACCTTATGCTCTTCAACCTGCGCCATGCGAAGAAGTCCGGACGTATCAAGGCGGCTTCCGCTGTTGTGGGCGAGCTTATGAACATCAAGCCTATCGTGCAGATGATCGACGGCGATACCAAGGTAGTCGCAAAGCCCAGAGGTGAGAAGAAGGCTGTTGCCGAGCTCGTGGAGTACCTCGCTGCCCGCGCTATCCCCAAGACCCCGTTCGTAATGGGACGTTCCCTCGCTACCGAGCTTGAGGACGAGTTCATCGAGAAGTACAAGGCAAAGACCGGAGCACAGCTCGGAATGATCGAGAGCGTCGGAAGTGTTGTCGCGGCTAATGCCGGAACAAGTTTCATCGGCGTGTTCATCAAGGGTGAAAAGCGGAGATAAGCAAAGTAAATATTATTTACTCAGCGGTAAACAGCAGTGTAAACGATTTTAGTGCGTAATGTACATTATTTGACGGAAAATTTGCCGAAAACTATTGACAAACTCCGTTTAAGATGTTATTATTGTAATGCAGTAAATTTTATTTACTTTGAAGCTTACAACCTGTCTGTTTGGAGGGAATGAAAATGAAGAAAACGAATATCGCAGCCGCAGTCCTCGCGGGTTTTATGGCTTTCTCCGGAATACCCGGTGCAGCCGCTCCGCTCGTTACCGAGATAAGCGCGGCTTCAAAGCTTTCCGCACCTGCCGGCATCAAGGCGACAGTCACCGATACCGCGGTAAAGCTTTCGTGGAGCAAGGTCTCCGGCGCTGACGCATACCGCGTATATAAGTACAACGCCACGACCAAGAAGTATGAGACATACAAGAATGTGTCCGCCGCAAGCTGCACGGTAAGCGGTCTCTCGGCAGGCAAGACCTACAAGTTCAAGGTAGCTGCCCTCGTAAAGTCCGGCAGCAGCTACACTGTACAGACCCAGTCCGCCGCGCAGTCGGTAAAGACCAAGCTTGCCGCTCCGAAGAATGTAAAGGCGACTGCCGGCGCTTCTTCCGTAAATCTCACATGGAGCAAGGTCACCGGTGCGAGCGCATACCGCGTATATAAGTACAACAGCTCCACAAAGAAGTATGAGACATGCAAGAATGTATCCGGCACAAGCTGCACGGTAAGCGGTCTCTCCGCAGGTACATACCGGTTCAAGGTTGCCGCTCTTGTAGAGTCCGGCAGCAAATACACCGCACAGGCACAGTCCGCCGCTGTAAAGGCAACTGTATCTTCGTCAAAGTCCTCCGGTGCTTCGCTTATGTCCTTCCCGGCATTCGGAACAAGCAAGTCCTCGGCAGCCAAGGCTATGGGACTTACAGGTGGAGTTGATCTGGGTGAGATGCAGGCAGGCGTTTACGCATACGGCGGATATAAAAAGGTAAACGGCACCGACTGCATGGTAATACTCTATTTCAACAGCAGCCAGAAGTTCTTCTACGGCGCGGCATTCATTCCGACGGAAGCGATCACGTTCAAGAAGGCACTGTCCAGCCTCAGATCGGCTTACGGAGATGAGACGGTAAAGCTGAACTCCTCCGGCGTCGAGATGTACGAGTGGGTAGATGAGACTGCAATGACAGCAGAGTTTATCGGCGGAAAATCGGGCGGCGAGATGACGCTGTACGGCAAGATCAGCAGCAAGTATGCTCCTGCCGGTATGAGTAACAGCAGCGATCCCATGAGCTCCCTCGGCGACATCGGCAGCATTCTGTAATACTATATTTCTATCGAAATATAGACAAATTCACAATGCACAATTCACAATGCACAATTTAGGAGCGCGCTCTGCGCGCATATCTGAATCGTGACGGAATTACATGATTTTGTCTACAGATAGATGCTGATTTAGTATAAGAGAGCCGGAGACCGAAAGGCTGTAAACAGAATATAAATTCAGCTCCCCCGGAGATCCGTTCCGGAGGAGCTGTTTGTTATCCTGCAAGTGCCGCGATCTTCTTTGCTTCGGCGCTGCCGGTCGGAAATACGCTCTTATCGGGTGATGTTACCACATAGGAAGTGCCGGTTTCCGAAAGACGGCTGACCGCAACAGTGTATTGCCGTCCGACTTCCGCAATACCTTTCGGTATCGTTATCGTTATTTCATCGGCAACATCGTCGGCACCTTTATATACGCAGTTGACACGGCATTTATACGTCGTTCTGTCCTCAACAAAGTCGATAAGTATCTCCGTTATTTCAACGTCCATGACATGATCGGATATACTTACAACATCTTCAATGCTGTCCGATCCCGTGAAAGCCGGTCCGATATCTTCTTCGCTTTCACTGCACACAAGACCGTACTTCTTGATGTAGTCCTGCATATCCTTTACGCTTCCGATAGTTTCTTCCGGCTTGTCAGCCCACGTCCGGAAGTCTGTGATATTCCCGGAACGGTCTGTTGTCATTATCGTGCCGGAGGTCAGAAGATAGTGCGTCGGGTTATCCCAGAACACGGAAGTCATTTTGTACAGCGGAATAATATACTCACCGCCGTTTGCGATAACAACAGAGCTGTCGTAGGGGAATACAAGGAAATTCTTCTCTGTCTCGCCGCCGGCTATATTTTCGAGGAGAGTGAAACGGTATCCGGTATCGCCGTTGCTTTCGCGGACTGTACCCGTGCATTTCGCCCATACAACGGAATAGGAGCTTGTTATGATCTCGTTGAAGGTCAATTTTTCATAGCACGCTTCGGCTTCGATCAAGAATTCCGCGCTGTCGGCTTCAGCTTCTTCTTCCATTGCTTCCGGGTAAGCGGCGGCGTAATCGGCATCTTCGTCTGCAAAATAAGCGTCATCGCTGTAAAGTTCGTCCGCTTCTTCCGCCTGCATTTCACCGGGCGTTTCCGGTTCTTCGGGCGCGACTGCCATCATTACGGAAGGCTCTTCTTCTGCCGCTTCATCGTTCACTTCGTTTTCCGGCACCGACTTCATCGAGAACATATCAGCAGAATTGTCCTGAACTGCTTCTTCCGCGGCTGCCACATAGTTGGCGGGTTCTGCCGCTGTCGTTGTTGTGACGGGAGCGTATTCTCCGGCTGTCATATTCTCGTTTTCTGCCGCGGTTTCATCTGCCTTTTCCTGCATCTCCGGTTCCGCTCCGACAGTTGCTTCGGTTTCGTTGACTGCATCGGCGGCAAAGGATTCGGGCATCAATCTTGCCATACCGTCATTTTCATAAGCCGTCTCTGCGGCTGCAACGGCAGCTGTTGTATTTGCGGCAGCGGATTCAGTGGTGATACTGCCGGAGCCGGCATTCTGCACCACGGCGACAGTTGCGCCGGCGGCAAGTACAACAGCGGCAGCGATACCGCCGTATTTCACCGCGTTCATATATATCGGCTTTTTCGGCTTTGCGGCTTCCTCGGACATCATTGCGGAGATCCTGTCGAGAAGTTCGGGAGCCGGGCTTATTCTGTCGAAAGACGTATGGAGTTCTTCTTTAAACATCATCAAACTCAGCTCCTTTCAGCTTTTCTTTCAGCATATCCCGTCCGCGGGAAAGTCTTGTTTTCACATTGGTTTCGGTAGTACCGAGGGATCCGGCTATCTGTGCGACGCTCATATCCTCGTAGTAGAACAGGTAGATCGCTGTCCGGTACTTCTCCGGCAGCTCAAGGAGCGCATTCATAACATCTGATCTTGTTTCGGCGGCTTTAAGGGCGGGGTCTTCCCTGCCCTCATTCTCGTCCGGCTCCTCATAGTCTTTGTGTCTGTTCCACGCGGAAGCAGCGAATGAGCGCGTGCAGTTCACGGTAATGCGTATCAGCCACGCTTTCCGGTGTTCTTCGTCGTTATAAGTCTTATCTGCCCTTATGTACCGCAGGAAGACTTCCTGCAGGATATCGTCCGCGTCGAAGGTGTTGCCGGTCCGGGCGTATGCGAGCCGGTAAACCATATCCGCGTATTTCCTCATAACGGCATCAAAGCTTTCCCTCGTACGCAAGGAAAGTTCCGTCATTTTCTCTTCCTCATCAATATACGTTCAAATCTTCTATCTCAAATGAAATATCGGCGGGGACGCCCGCCCCGAATGCGTAGCGACATTCTTCTATCGGCGGGTGCAGCGCCTCGGGTAGTTAGTCTGACTGAAATATCGCCAACCCCACTGGCGGCGGACGCGCCGCTGCGAAATGCGTAGCGACATTCTTCTATCGGCGGGTGCAGCACCTCGGGTAGTTAGTCTGACTGAAATATTGCCAA
>Ga0256405_10002197_pt1 | contig 46681 bp, 41 predicted proteins | sample RumenRJG_02DNA_FD_189096 | JGI IMG/M metagenome (GOLD analysis project Ga0256405, IMG submission 189096) | Bovine rumen microbial communities from Lethbridge, Alberta, Canada - RJG_02 | ecosystem: Host-associated > Mammals > Digestive system > Stomach > Rumen | place: Canada: Alberta... | reverse complement strand
CCTCTTGAAGACCTCTTCAACAAATCTAACCTCAATATTGACAAAGAACTTGACGGGTTCTATGAACCCACGTTGTTTGATTTTTAACTTTTAACTACGTCCACAACTTTTAGTGGACAGCAATGATGGTGAAAAGTACTTAGCGGCTCAACTCGACTCGATTCTTTCACAGACATATCCAATCTATGAGATAGTCATTGTCGATGATAGAAGCACCGATGGGACAATGGATATTGTCCGGTCTTATGCCGAGAAATATCCCATCATCAAATATAGTGTCAACGAACAAAATCTCGGGTATTTACAGAATTTTTCTCTTGCGATTTCAAAAACAATCGGACAGTACGTTGCATTATCCGACCAAGATGATATTTGGAGCAAAGATCATCTTGATAAATTAATATCAGGTATCGGTAATAAGGCACTTTGCGTCGGGGATTGTGAGATGATTGACTCAAACGGGGAACGACTAGGGAAAAGGTTCAGCGATGTGAAAAAGAACTTTTACATACCCCAAAGCGACGTTGCCAAAGCCTACAGAATTGTTTATAATACAAACCCGTATCAAGGAGCCTCTATGCTAATTGACCGGGATTGGGTACAACGATTTCTTCCGATCCCTTCGGGAGCAGGTTTTCATGACACATATTTTGCCGGATGCGCATGCCTGACACAAGGGCTCTCCGTTATTCCGGACGTTATTAATCAATACCGAATACATCGAGGGCAAGTCACAAGCCAGTGGGAGGTATCTTTATATAATGAGATCCACCACAGACATCACTTTATATGCTACCCCAGCAAAGTCGTACTAATTAACAGCGTAAAGAAAAATGCTGGACATCTCGCATCGGACGCCTTGCAGTTTATCCGCGAATTTGAAGAGATTTTGAGTCTTGATGCTCAAAAAAACGATTTAGAACATTGAAGATGAAGAACTTACACTATAGAGAAATCTATTCTTGCAAAACATACAAACATATCTTAATTCGATCTCTTCATTTTCTACTCGCATTATAATACGCTTTTATGACAATCGACAAAGATTGAAGCTCAATCTAATAGTTAGAAGAGTTGGTTAATAATGAATCTCCGAGGCCTCCTTTATCCCATATATTCGAAGAGAGTACTTCCCATTAAAATGAGAAGAAGAAATAGAAAGGCGATTAATATGATCCGCCAACGTAGACAAGCGACTGTTTTGTTTATTGTTTCTTCTCTCCCGATGTGGCGCTGCCAAGAACTCTATGATTTGCTCACTCTTGACCCGAGATTCTCTGCATACATCGCACTGATTCCCTTTTCTTCTTACTCTACTTCAGAGCGAGAAAAGGGTATGAATGAGCTCAATTCATATTTCAGAAGGCAAGGTTCAAGTTTCATTGATCTCTCCAAGACCGATAATCCAGCAAGTTATATTAGGACCAAGTTGAATCCTGATATCATTTTTTATCCCCAACCTTACCAAGACGTTTATGGTAAAGGACTTGATTTCGACAATTTCTTAGATAAATTAATCTGCTATACACCTTACGGGATTATTACACTATCCGAGCATTGGCTCTACAATATTCTAATGAACAACACCGCATGGCGACTGTATTTCCCGAATTATACAGACCTCGACTGTGCACAAAAAATAGCACGGAATAAAGGAAAGAACGTTCGAGTCATCGGTAGCACTAGTGCGAATACATTCCTTCATCATTCTCCTATAACTGATTGGAAGGAATCCAAAACGCCCCGAAAAAAGATTATTTGGGCGCCACATTTCTCTATTGAACAAGATGGATGGCTCCATCGTGGTTCTTTCCTGGTTTTGAACCAAGTCATGATTGAACTGGCGGAGAAATACCGAGAGCAGATTCAATTTGCATTCAAGCCGCACCCTCGCCTGCTTACGGAACTTTATAAGCATCCTGACTGGGGAAAAGAAAAAGCTGACGCATACTACCAGAAATGGGCGAACATGCCCAATACGCAATTGGAGACCGGTGGTTATGTTGATTTGTTTATGACTTCTGATGCAATGATTCATGACTGTGGGTCATTTACAGCCGAATACCATTATACACAAAACCCCGTTATGTTCTTCACCTCCGATCTAGATGGAGTCAAGAAACAATTAAATGAATTGGGGCTCGCTGCCATTGATGCCCACTACATCGGTGGTACGGAGGCAGATATCGTGCATTTTATCGAAGATGTTGTTATAAAAGGCGAGGATCCACTTAAACCAGCCAGGAAAAAAGTATTTGACAAATACCTACTACCTCCGAACGGTCGCAGTGCAGCAGAAAACATTTATCATGATCTGCTTATCTCTCTGGGATTTGAAAAATGATTCTTTTGCTGGCCATACTCGCGCTTATTTGCGTCTGGGGATTCGAGTTCTCCGGATATCATAGCGATTACCTCGATCCTAGATATACTACAGCAATCAAAGGGATTTTCACGGTTCTGATCTTTTGCTCACACATAAGAGGATATATCTCGCTCTCTGATCACTGGTCAAACATACTGTATAATACAGTATTTGACTATTTAGGGCAATTGATCGTTGCCATGTTCTTTTTCTATTCCGGTTATGGTATTTGGGAATCTTGGAAAAGAAAAGCTGGATATGCACAGTCTTTCTTCAAAAAACGGATTCTTAAAGTCCTGCTGCATTTTGACATGGCTGTATTGCTTTTTATTATCGTACAATCTATTCTTTCCATATACTACTCGAAGACAGACTACCTTTATTGCTGGGTTGGATGGACCTCTGTCGGAAACTCCAACTGGTTTATCTTCGTAATCCTCGGACTATATCTGATCGCACAATTTGGATTGCTCATACAAGATAAGATGGGGCATAGCGGTATCCTTTTATCCATCCTTTTATCCATCCTTTTATCCATCCTTCTTTCCACATTATTCTGGATTTGGCTTCGTATTTTCAAAGAGCAGCCGGCATGGTGGGTAGATACACTTGCGACATTCTCCCTTGGCATAATGATCAGCCAACTTAAACCGGCCCTTGACACTTGGCTAACAAAACGGGCGCATCAATTTCTTGCTGTAGCAGTTTCTGCCATTGTATTTTTCGCAGCTTATAAGATGTTTAAAATCGACATTTACGGAGGCGTCTCTTGCCTGTTCTGCTGCTTAACAGTGTTGCTCTCATCGATTGTCAAGATTGGGAATCCCATCCTTACTTGGTTGGGGAAAAACGCCTTTACCATATATATTATCCAGCGACTGCCGATGATTGTGTTTGCACACTGGAGCTTCAACCAAACGCCAGCCGTTTTTGTCCTGGCATCTTTGATTGCGACCCTGATTCTTGCCGAATGTCTCTCCAAACTTTATTCCTGGACAGACACCAAATTATTCGCCCATGCGTGACGATCTGAAACAAAAAACCATATCCGGCGTCTCCTGGAGTTTCGTTGAGCAAATCCTGGTTCGAGGGTTTAATTTCATCATCGGAATCATCCTCGCCAGGTTATTGGATCCGTCCGATTATGGATTGATTGGCATGATCGGCATCTTCATGGCCATCTCCCAATTGTTTATCGACGGAGGATTTGCGAATGCTCTTATCCAATGCAAAGAAGTAACGGAGAAAGATCTCTCGACTGTATACATTATCAACATCTGTGTCAGCCTGTTTTTCTACGCAATCCTCTTTTTCACAGCTCCTTATATTGCCGCTTTTTATCACCAGCCTTTACTTAAGTCTCTTACTCGATGGTTTGCATTAATTCTCATTATCGGCTCTCTTTCCGCTGTGCATAATACAATACTAACCATCCGAGTTGATTTTAAGACAAAATCATATATTTCAACTATCGGCGCAGTTATATCGGGCATTGTCGGGGTTATTTGCGCCTATAAAGGAATGGGGGTATGGGCACTCGTCGTACAAAGTCTGACTTCGTCGTTCTCAGGAACCATCCTAACTGTTTTAATCGTTAAATGGCACCCAAAATTGATATTCAGTACAGAATCCTTTAATAAGCTTTTCTCCTATGGATCTAAATTGCTCGCTGCTTCGCTAATCAGCACAGTTTATTCAAACATATACCCGCTTGTTATTGGTAAGAAGTTTACATCGACCGATGTCGGCTACTATTCCCGTGCCGGACAGTTTCCGTCACTCTGCAGCACGACCGTCGGAGGTGTACTCAATCGAGTCGCCTTTCCGATTCTCAGCCGTATTCAAGATGATGATGAACGACTATTAAGAGTATATGAAAAGTACATCCAGTTCTCCAGTTTCATCATTTTCCCCATGATTATGGGGTTATGCGGGATTGCACGCCCTCTGGTATCTTTATTACTGACAGATAAATGGATTGAATGCGTTCCCCTTATGAGAATTCTTTGTTTCTCCGTACTTTTCGACGGAATTATCTTAATCAACCTGAATCTCCTGTACGTCAAAGGTCGCTCCGATCTCGTCCTCAAACTCGAAATCATAAAAAAGAGCATTGCCTTTACCATTCTATTCATTACTTCCTTTTTCAGCATTAAAGTAATGTGCTACGGAACCGTCGCATACTCTCTCATCGCACTATACCTCAACACCATATATACAAAAAAGTTACTAAATTATTCACTTTGGCAACAATTCAAGATGATTGCTCCATACTTGTTGATATCATTGATCATACTTTTCGAGTCCGGTTTCTTGTGTGCATTCATCTCAAATAATTGGACCGCATTAGGTCTTTCTCTTATAATAGGCGCTGCGACATACTTACTCCTATCAAGAAAAGCCAATCTATACGCATACGTAGAAATACAGAATTATATTATTAAATTAATCAGACCCCGTAAGCAAAAATTAATTTAAAGATATTCACTGTCCTCCAGATCGTTTGTCCTCAATATTTGTTTCACTATACTTACATCATCCTCGATTCCCTGAAGAAGAAATGTAGAAACATACCGTAAAATCAACAATGTCACCCCTCCTTTCAATTATTATTCCGTTATATAATACAGAACGCTATATTGACGAGTGCTTGTCTTCTATTATTGACAGCGACATAGCCGAATGCGAATATGAGATAATAGTTATAGATGACGGTTCAACTGATTATTCGCCGACGATCGTCAAGAGTTATTGCGTGAAACATCCGAATATCTTCTTGTTCCGACAAGACAATCAAGGCGTAAGCATTGCAAGAATGAATGGTATTTCTCTTGCAAAAGGAAGCTACATATGGTTTATTGACAGCGATGATTATTTGGAGCCGAATGCTCTAAAGAAAATGCTCCATATCATCACTGAACATCCCGTTGACTTAATTGTAAATCCCCTGATTCTTCAATACGAAAATGGGTTGAGAGTTCTATACAATTCAGAGCATTGCCAACAGGAAGGAGACATAATGGGAAAACAGTTTCTGCAAAGAACTCCAGTTTCTATTTGTCCTCCACAGTTTGTTTTCAAGAAAGACCTCATCAAACATCCGGCTCTTTATTTTCCGAAGGAGATTAGACACGAAGACGAGTATTTCTGTCGAGTTTTACAATACATATCGACAAAGGCATTTATATCAAGTACCCCCCTCTATGTTTACCGCCAATGGGGTGGCTCATATATGAAGGTATCTGGAATCCAATCGCTATATGATATGGTCAGTATATATCGACATTTGGATAGATTTGAGAAAGAGTATGTAGAAAGCCAAGACCGGGCATGGTTTCACAAAGATATTATAAACTTTTTACTGGGGACATATGCCTGGCACCCTTACATGTTTGGCAATAAAGATTTCTCGAGTTTTCGAACTCAATACGGGTCATACATCATAGGCGAATTTTCTAAGAGTCTTAAACTATTCTCAATAAAGGAAAGGATTCTAGGTATGCTACTTTTATTATCTCCCAGGCTCCACCGTTTTCTGCTTGATAAAAGAAGAAAAATAAAATAAGAAAGGATGGAAGTTGATAAGTTACTTTCGAAAACTATCGATTGGCTCAGATTTGTATTAGCAGCAAGTGTCGTTTTGTTGCATACGGGGTCACTCGGTGCAGATTCATCCTACCCCGTATACTCAAAGCTTTGTATCCTATTCCCCCAGGGCATTTGCCGGCTCGCTGTACCTATATTTTTCTTTATCTCAGGATTTCTATTTTTTAAAGGTCTAGAAACCTGGGATTCCTCTATTTGGAAAAAGAAAATTAAGCATCGCTTCTATTCTCTGGTTCTCCCATATCTTTTATGGAATATAATTGCCGCAATCTGTATTATCTCTTATTCTTTATTAAGAACAAGAATAGGTTCGTTAGAGCCTATCCCCATCTCTACTTTTTGGAAAGATTGGGGCGGCTTTAGGTTGTTCTGGAATTGCGATAAAGGAATGCCATTAGATTATCCTCTATGGTTCATTCGGAATCTAACTATCTTTGTCGCATTGACTCCATTGATCTACATATGTATACGCAAAACGCATTGCTGTATTGTTGTTCTAATCTCTATTTTACATTTCTGGGGACTTTCTTCCGCTTTAGAAGGATTACTCTTCTTTACTACTGGAGCTTTCTTTAGCATCAAACGCGTCGATGTTTTAAAGTTATTCCATATTTTCAGATTGCCCGCATTTATTCTTTCTATTTTCTTCCTAATCGGTTTAATCCCGACCTATAAAGATTACCCTGAAATATATCGAATCTGTAAAGGGCTATTTGTTATATTTGGCTCCATTGCAACCTTCAACATAGTTTCGAGGGGTATCTCAAATAATATTTTAAAGGTTAATCCATTTCTGGCAAACATGAGTTTCTTTATTTTTGCCTCACACGGTATATTGATTTTACATGATTTCGCTCGATATATCATATTACATATACTTCCAGGAGAAGGAGAATGGTGGTACTGTATCGAACTCTTTTTGCGTCCATGTATAGCTATTGGTATTTGTATAGTAATTTATGTCTTTCTCAATAAGTTATCCCCAACTTTATTATCAATATTAAATGGACATCGGATAACAACTCACTAAAAAATATGATCCTTAATCCTTGACAATCTAACTTTGAACTTCTTCGGCTGGTTTGCATGTTTATGGTTATTATTCCTCCATGCATATGTGAATGAGAGTGATTTATTACTATAGTCTTGTGCTATTTGATCAACAAGATTTGCATATGGGTATAGGATGCGCTACTAAGGTTAACAAGTGAAAAGAAAAAAAAGAGCATAGAATAGATAATGCATCACGCCTGGCTCATTATTGCTCATAACGAATTTGAGATTCTACAACGTTTGGTATCAGCATTAGATGCCCCGGAGAGTAGTTTCTTCATTCACATTGACAAGAAAGTTAAGACCTTGCCGATCATTCATGCGGAACAAGGCGAAGTCATTTTTTTGGCTGAGCGCATTGACGTTCGTTGGGGGTCGGTATCCCAAATTAAGTGTGAATTTGCCTTGATAGAAGCTGCTGCATCAAGAGGATCATTTGATTTCTACCATATATTATCTGGGACGACACTTCCACTCAAACCAAAAGAAGAGCTATTCTCTCTTTTCGAGGAGTACAGTGGCAAGTGCCTCCTGTCCGGTCTATGCAAAGATCTCCCCTACCAGGAGACACTGAAAGTCAGACGATATAATTGTTTTTTAAAAAACTACGCGTCTACAAACACCGTAAAAAGGACGGTAAGCCAGTTTTTATGGAAATCTGCCATCGCATTGCAGCGTTATTTGGGTATAGAAACGAATCGTGGAGCCGTCTTCTACAAAGCCAGCAACTGGCTCAGTCTTTCTGACTCAGCCGTCAAATATCTGATTTCCAAGAAAAAACAGATATTTAAAAAGTATCGTTATTCTTTCTGTGGGGACGAATATTTTATCCCCTCAGAACTAATGTCCTCTCCGTTGAATGAAACTGTTAACAATAAGATATGTTATCTTTTGCATCATATAGAACGATCCAACGCCCAAACATATCATTTGACTGATTTCGATACTCTGTGCAACTCAGGTTATTGGTTTGCACGAAAGTTCTCAGCAAAATGAATCTATCTAAATCATTCATTTGGAGGAAACTCCGCGAAAAGAAAATCTTGGCAAGTCATAAAAAGACAGCTAAGATTTGCTACGAATTGATCCAACGGTATCAGTCACATCCGATTGATTACATAATAAAAGCTAAAAGGACATTCGAGACAGACCGGATTATCTGGCAATACTGGGCACAAGGCTATGACAATGTACCGGAAGTCGTTTCACGATGCCTAAAATCAGTTGACAGATATGCCTCAGATTATATTATCATTCGCCTGACTGATAACAACTTATCCGAATACATCGATTTCCCGGAATTCGTTAATAAGAAACGACCGTTCTATTCAAAAGCACATTTCTCGGACATTCTCCGTTTGATGTTGCTAAAAGCATATGGGGGGATATGGATGGATGCTACCATCCTCCTGACAGGACCCATTCCTGAAAGCATCGCTTCTTGTGACTTCTTTGTGTTTCGAAGAGATCCTGCTGAACCAAACTATATATACTGGAGAAACACCTATGCATATTACTTCGGCTGGGCAAAAGGGTTCCGCGTTAATATGTTAAACAGTTTCATTGTTGCCAGGCGGGGGAATCACACAATTAAGGAGCTCTGTGATCTAATGCTATTATGGTGGGAAAGCAACGATTCCCTCCCCGATTATTTTTTCTTCCAAATACTCTTCGACACATACAGTTGCAGAGAAGAGTTCCCCTTAATTAGTGATTGCATCCCCCATCTTCTTCAACAGTCTTTGAATGATCCGCATTTTAAAATCATAAAAAGAGAGGATATTCCTCTGCTATTCCCAATTCATAAACTGACTTACAAATGACGATTAAAGAGCGCATTCTTGAATGGTTAATCCGCCCGGAGGATTTTTATATCCGTAAATACATCCGGTATCTACGGAAGGAGGAAGAGTATTTATATATTCGTTCTCTTAAACTCCTTGCATTTTATTATAGAGCAAGGAAAAACCGACTTGGTGCTCGATTAGGTTTTATTATTAGCGCTGGTTGCTTTGACGAAGGATTAAAACTAGAGCATTTCGGTTCCGTTATCGTCAATCCCAAAGCAAGAATCGGTAAGAATTGCATCATCCATGGAAACTGCTGTATCGGCAGCAATGGAGGATTCCCGGATGATTCCCCCATCATCGGCGACAATGTCGACATCGGACAGAACGCTCAGATACTGGGAGGGATCCGCATTGCCGATGGTGTTCGCATCGGTGCTGGTGCTGTCGTAGTTAAGGATGTTTTATCCCCAGGAATAACCGTCGTAGGAGTCCCAGCAAAGTCTATTAGATCAGGAAAAGAATGAAGGATACTATCTGCATATTAGTCCCAGGAAGGCTTGACAGACCCATAGGGGGCCATAAGATTATCTACCAGTATGCGAACCATTTGGCGGAATCCGGGTTTCCCGTCATCATTGCAAATAGCATCTTCGAGCCTAGTAATGAAAAGTTTTTTACAGAAATCTTGCGACGGGGATATGCGTTTATTAGATTCGTTTATCGCGCTATAAAGGGGAAAAATAGTTGCCGTAATTGGTTTACACTCAATAAAAGAATAACGGTCGCCCACGTATGGTCATATTCCGCACGTTTCATACCTACCGCTGACATATATATTGCTACCGATGCTACGACCTCGCCATTCCTCATACATTATCCTGCCGCCACAGACAAGAAGTATTATTTCATTCAAGGATATGAGAATTGGAGACTGACTGCTAAACAGCTCATAGAAACCTATCATTTGCCCCTAAAGAAGATTGTTATTTCTCATTGGATTAACGATTTACTAACTCGCATCGGAGAATCATGTGTGATCATTCCCAATGGATTTGATCCTAAGGAGTACTACTTAACTATTCCTATAGAACAAAAAGAGAAGAATCATATCTCCATGTTATATCATGAAGATCCTATCAAGAATTCAGCAATGGGATTTCGAGCTCTTAATATAGTCAAAAAATCAATCCCAGACCTAAAGGTTTCCGTCTTCGGCGTATACTCAAAGCCTCGAGACTTGCCTTCATATTGTACATACTTCCAATCTCCCGATCTCGATTTACATCGCCATATCAACAATTCGGCAAGCATTTATATTGGCACAAGTGACAATGAAGGTTGGGGACTTACCATCATGGAGGCTATGGCTTGCGGTCAAGCCATAGCTTGCACATCAAATTATGGCTATCAAGAAATCGCTGTCAACGAAGCAAACGCACTTCTATCACCTATCGGTAATGAAAATGATCTGGCAATAAACATTATTCGACTGATTGAAGACGACCGATTAAGATGGCGTATCGCAGGATGCGGATATCGCAGTGTACAGTCATATTCTATTAATAATTGTGCGGCTCAATTTGAAAGATACATCTCTTCCTATTCATAAAATGGGAATTTCTTTTGCAATTCGATCCTCCTCTGCCTTTTTATATCTGGAATATAAAATAGTATTTGCTGCTATCCATATTATTCTGTCCCATTAATAATTACTCTTTCTCTTTTGATATCGAAGCTCACAACAACAGACCGGCAGTCGACACTCATTCAAGCAATGCGATTCCCCCTCATTGTTTTGGTCCTTTTCGCTCATTCGTCAGGGGCTTTTTCTTCAACGCGTATTGAGTGGGGGGTCGATGGATGGAACATCTATCATTTTATTTCCGCAATGATATCCCAAAACTTTTGCGCAATCGCGAATTGTTGGTTTTTCACGTTCAGCGGATATCTTTTTTTCAACAACTCGGAGAGTTTTGGGAGTAAATGGATCATTCAAAAATGGAAGAAAAGGATTCATTCTTTATTAATCCCTTTCATATTTTGGAATATCCTAATGATTGTTTGCATTGTCCTCAAAAGTATAGTATTTGATTATCTTCACATAAATAGTGATGCAACAGAATGGGAAATAGTCAGGAATGGGCCCATTTACTGGTTCATCACAGGACCAGCCGATTACCCCCTTTGGTTTTTACGAGACCTGATTATTATGACATTATTCACCCCTCTGATATATGTATTGATAAAAAGAGCCCGATATTTTTCTTTGTTAATCTTTGGCATTATGTATGTGGTGCCATGGGGGCCGAAAATGCCTTCAATACTTGCCATTTTCTTTTTCTTCATTGGATCATGGATGCAAATTAATAATATTAATATATTTAGTATAAGCAGAAAATATAGCACTGGCGCTTTCATTGGCGCATTATTGCTACTATTACTCGCCACATCCCAAATAGGGAGGCCATCTCATTGGCTACTTCTACGTTTGTTTATACCATTCGGGATGGTTTTCTTTATGAACCTTTGCGATGGGATTATCAACCATCTTTTCTATCGGGAAAAACTATGTAAGTTATCCGGCACAGTTTTCTTTATATACGCTATCCATGAGATATATATCCTAGGTTGGACAAAGGGGTTGTTTTTACGATTATTCGGAGTCTCGCTTCCTGCAACATGGGCCTCATATTTTTTTGTCCCATTAGTCACGCTTATTCTTTGTTTAGCCCTTTTTTATGGTTTTTATAGTATTTGCCCGCAGGCAATGGCTATTGCATGTGGAAAGAGGATAAATACAAATAAAGTTTAGCTTTCTATTAAGAGATAATAGATATTCACGTTAATGCACCGGGGTATCAATCCCCCCAAAAAATGGTTTTCTCCAGACATCTCAAAGTAAAGTGAGAGTTTCCTTTATTATGCCGGCCTATAAAGCCGAGTTCCTGAAAGAAGCGATTCAGAGCATTCTTGACCAATCGTATCCTGAGTGGGAGTTGATTATCGTTGATGATTGTTCGCCACACCAATTAAAGCATATTGTTGACGAATTCGATGATCCGCGGATTCAGTATACCCGCAATTCAGAGAATCTGGGTGGCGCAAATCTTGTTAATCAATGGAACTATAGTATCAGCCTGGCAACCGGAGACTACTTGGTCCTGGCCGCAGACGATGATATTTACAAACCTACCTTCTGTGAGGAATGTATAAAGCTTGCGGATAAATATCCAGAAGTCGATTTGATTCATTCCTCCGTAGAGCAAATCGACGAGAATGGAAATCACTTGTGGGACGACAGCATTTTACCAGAGTATACAAACAAATACGAGTACTTGAACTGGTGGCTTAGCGGAAGGAGTTTTACCTGCATCGGAAATTTCATGTTCAAACGTTCCGCGTTAATGAATTTGGGAGGTTTTATCGAGTTCCCCTGTGCTTTTGGATCGGATATCGCCACGCCCATTGCCCTCTCAAAAAACGGAGTCGCAAACACCCGGGAAATGTTGTTTTGTTTCCGACAGTCCAGGCAGCATCTCTCCGCGGACACATCGCGATTCAAGGAAAAATTGGAAGCAATCTCACAACTATCTGAGTGGCTTCGTTCCATTGACTACGAGGAGCCTGCTACAAGCCAAGACAAGGAATACTATTCGATCGTGAACGAGGATTACCTTCAGAAGAAATGCGTGTATGACTATTTTAATCTGGTCATTCAACACCTTCCCTTGAGACAACTTTTCCCCTATTTGAAGTTATGCAGATTAGCGACAAATAAAGATAAAGGCATGATGCTGCTTCGCTGGGCCAAGAGAAAAGTTTTCAGTCCGAACCGATAATGATTTGTTATTTCAGAAGATATTGCGATATTTGCGTTGCGTAAATTACGCAACGATAAAAGAGCAACGGCATGGTAGTAACAATTGACAATCCTTTCATCATTACAGGATATGAATCTCCGACTTACTTCTGCGACCGAAAATCGGAGACCGCACAACTCATCGATGCACTGCATAATGGAAGAAATGTCACGCTGACCTCTCCAAGAAGGATGGGAAAAACGGGACTGATCCTCCACGCTTTCCATTTGCTGAAAGAGCAGCATCCCGATAGAAGGACAATCTATATCGACCTGTTTGCTACAGAATCCATCGCAGATTTTACCCGTGTGTTCTCGACTGCCGTATTGGGGAGGTTGGACTCCAATCCGGTCCGCATGATGAAAAAAGCGGCTTCCATCATCAAAGGAGCCCGACCGACAATCTATCTGGACGAAGTCACCGGTTCTCCGAAGGTCAGTCTCGATTTCGTTAAGGGAGAAGAAGAACATACCATCGAGCAGGTATTCAACTACCTGAAAGAGAGCGGTAAAGAGTGCTATATCGCCTTTGATGAATTCCAACAAGTCGCCACCTACCCGGAGAAGAATGTCGAGGCGTTGCTGCGATCCCATATCCAACATATCCACAATGCGCATTTTATCTTTTCCGGTAGTCAGGCGCACATGTTGAATGAAATGTTCCTATCTCCAAAGCGTCCATTTTACCAGAGTTCGTCACACATGGCGATAGGTCCGATTGAAGAAAATGCCTATTATATTTTCGCATCAGCATTCTTCTCGAAGAAAAAAACAGAACTGGACAAAGAGTTGTTCCATCATGTCTATCAAAGATACAATGGACATACTTGGTATATCCAGAAAATTCTCAACGAACTGTATGCGAGAAAAGAAGATCGGCTCGATGAAGAACTGATCCAACAAACGATCCGACATATTATCGAAGAGAATGAGTATTACTACCAAATGCTGGTAAGGGCATACTCAAAAGGGCAGGTTAAACTGATGAAAGCCATTGCAAAGGAAAAGATTGTCAAAGAGATCACCTCCGGCACCTTCATAACAAAGTACGGCCTCACGGCAACCAGCAGTGTTAAAAGCGCTCTCAAACGCCTTATGGATGAGGAAGTTGTTTACCTCTCCGAAGAAGGATATTCCATCTATGACAGATTCTTCGGAGAATGGCTGGCCGAAAAATAAGATAATAAAAGGAATCCAGCATGAGCCCGACACCCCTCGCCATTGCCTTTACGCCCAATTACTTCGTTCCCGCTGCGACCATGCTGAAGTCGCTGCTGGAGGCGTCGACCGGCTCGTTTAACGTCATCTGCCTCGTTACGGAAGAGATTCCGGACAGAATGCAGGAGAAACTGCAGCGATTGGGCAACGGCCGATTATCTTTTGAGTATATCCCAATGAAGGGGCGGTTGCAGGGAATCTATATCGATCCCCGCTATACGGAAGCGGCTTCATTCCGGCTTCTGCTGCCGGAGATGCTTCCGGAATATGATTCGATTGTCTATATCGACTGCGATGTCATCGTCCGGCAGGACATCGGGAAATTGTTCCGCGAAACCGAATTAGGAGATAACTACCTCGGCGTGGTCTTCGAAGCGCCCATCGAAAAACAAGCGGACCGGTTCAAAGCACTGGGTTGCGACCCGAACCGCTATTTCAACTCCGGGTTCCTCTTGATGAACCTTGCTGCGATGCGGAAAGACAAAATCTCGGAGAAATTGCTGGAGGCCTGCAAAGTCGACTATCTGGAGTTCCCGGACCAGGACGCCCTCAACCAGGTCTGCCAGGGCCATGTCGTTCCCCTATCTCCGGTCTACAATGGCATACGGACTTTCTTCCTCCCGCAATACAAGGCCGATTTCGTCCGCCAATATTCCGAGGACCTTTGGAAGGAGGTGCAGGATTATGGAACGATCCACTATACCGGTGGCAAACCATGGAACATTTTCTCCGTCAAGTTCGGGGAATGGTGGAAAACGTATGACAGTCTTACCGACGAAATCAAAGAAGAATGGATTCCGAACGAAAAGATGCACCGACTCTGGTCGATGTACCGGATCCCGATTGTCGGAAAGATGATCGAAGGGATGCGCAGCCTGATCAGAATGCTCAAATGAAACACGCCTATCTCATTCTCGCCCACACGGAGTTTGAACTCCTGAAACTTCTGGTTTCCTGTCTGGATGACGAGCGGAACGACATTTATGTCCATATTGACAAGAAAGTAGCCGTTCTTCCGGACTTGCACACTGAGAAAGCCGGGCTTCATGTTCTTGAAAACCGGATCGATGTCCGATGGGGAGACGTTACTGTCGTAGAAGCGGAATATGCATTGTTTGAGGCGGCCGTCGCAAACGGTCCCTATCAGTATTACCATCTCCTCTCCGGAGTCGATCTCCCGCTCAAGAGCCAGGATTACATCCATCGCTTCTGCGACGAGAACGATGGGAAAGAATTCATCGGCTATACGCTGACCGAGATCACGCCGGAAGTGGTCCGGAAGGTCCAGCGCTGGCATCTCTTCCCGGAAGATTTCCGGAACAAGTCCGTTTTCAAAAGGATGACCCGCGCCGGCTTCATCCGGCTACAGGAATGCTTCGGAATCAAACGGAACAAGGACATTGATTTCAAGAAAGGGTCCCAATGGGTCAGTATCACAGACGGCATGGCCCACCATTTCCTGGGAAACAAGGACTGGGTGATGCAAGTCTTCCGCAACACCTTCTGCTCCGATGAAATCGTCATGCAGACCCTCTGCTGGCACTCCCCTTTCAAGGGGAACATCTACAACACGGCCAACGACGGACTCGGCTGCATGCGCGCCATTGGTTGGAAAGATGGGCGGTTGCACGATTGGACTGCAGACGATTATGATACTCTGAAGAAATCCAACGCATTATTTGCCAGAAAATTCAACTTATCCGATCCATTCTTCCTAAACAGAATACTAAGATACAATGAAGTTTAACGAGATTTCTAATCATATAGTTTCCCCTTTTGTATTCGAGTTTCCTCTTTTCCTTTGTTGCTCTTTGATGATGGGTGTAAAAGGGGTTCTTTCTCGTATTATACAACAATCATTACATGGTACGGACATCGGAGCAACCCCCATCTTAATACATATAAGTCATTTACTCATTTGGTTTACGTTCCTCTCCTGCTTCATCTATATTTGTTATAGATTCAGAAAAAAATGGTTCAGATGGAGCATCTTTGCATTATTCTTTGTTCTATTTATCATTCAAGATTTTTTAGTACAAAATTTTAATTCAATGATTTCTCCGTCTTACCTGACCTTATTAGCAGAAACCAATAAAAATGAAGCCACTGAGTTCATTTCACAATTCGTTATTTCTCGGACATCTCTTTCTACCTTAAAACGTAGTTTTACAGTTCTCCTACTATTTATTGTTTTAGAATTGATTTGGCGGAATCGTATTAGGGTCATATCATTCCATAAACTATATTCTATTGCCAGCCCAATTATTATTATCTTCCTTTTGTGGGGCGGTTTTCTTTTTGTATCGACGTATGCCAAAATCTTGAAAGATAAGGAAGAAATAACTGAAAACCTCGTTCCCTCTGACCCATTTTCCCGTTCGTTTTATTCAGTCATTGTCGCCCATGGTTATGGGAATCGTATAAAAGAAGCGATAGGCATCAATCGAGAGCTGCCCAACTCTATATCCTGTATAGAGGACAGTCTTAATATTGTTCTCGTAATTGGAGAATCGTACAGTAAATGGCACGCATCCCTATATGGATATTATCTTGATACTACCCCATTCCAGACTCAAGAACAAGAGAAAGGTCGTTTATTTGTATTTAGAGATGCGGTCACAACGTCCAACGGCACAAGTATGGCGATGAAGAATATTTTATGTTGTAACAATCTCGCGGATAATGAATCATGGTATGAGAGGCCATACCTCCCTACTATTATAAAAAAATCTGGTTATGATGTTGCATTTTGGGACAATCAACGAGACTTCGCCCAAAATTCGACTTTCACTTATACCCTGAATGGTTTCTTATATTCTCCTGACATTGTTAGTCTTTCATATTCGAAGCTCAATCAATCATCTTTTGAATACGATGAAGATCTTATTCTTGACTATATCAAGAACTACCATGGCAACAATCCTTTACAGTTTACCATCTTCCACTTAATGGGGCAACACTTTGTTCCTAAAAACAGATACCCCAATAATACAGAAAACAATGTATTCAGTGCCGATGACATTATACAAGATGCAGAATACCTTACACTGGAGAAAAAACAAATGATTGCAGAATATGATAATGCAACCAGATATAATGATACTGTCTTTGAATCAATCGTCCATTTATTCGAAAACGATAACTCAATCATCATATACCTTTCTGACCATGGAGATGAAATCTATGATTTTAGGGATCAGATATATCGAGAGCAAGGACCTTTATCAATCGGGAAATTAAAATACCAATACGAGATTCCATTTATGATCTGGACCTCCGAAAAATATAACGAGAATCATCCTGATATTATCCATCAAATAGAAGATGCAACCGAAAAGCGTTTTTCATCTGACAATTTATATCACTTGATCCTTCATCTCGCTGGTATATCTTCGCCATTTTACAAAGAAGAATATGATATCATTCATACAGACTATTCTTATCCCAAAAGAATCGTTGACGAAATCTTTGATTTTGACGAAATAATGAATCAACAGAATGAAGATTAGCATAATTATTCCTGTTTATAATGCCAGTCAGACTCTTGCTGAGAGTCTGAATTCTATTCATACACAATCATATAATGACTATGAAGTAGTTCTTATTGACGATTGTAGTACAGACAATACGCCGGAGATTCTAGCATCATTTCAAAAGACAAGTGGCCTTCCATGCAGGATCTTCCGGCAGGAGAAGAACGGGGGTGTCGCCACGGCCAGGAATCGAGGATTAAAAGAAGCGACTGGAGATTTTCTTGCCTTTGTCGATGCGGATGACAGAATGGAACCGATAGCATTAGAGCGTGCTGTTGCCGCCATTCAGGAGGACACAGACATCGTCGGATGGGACTGGACTTTGGGATTTGAAAAGAACGGGCGGTATATGCGTCAAGCGGATTACAAAACGCCTTTGGACGCGCTCCGGAACCTGACTGGCGGGACCATGCGGTGGAACCTTTGGCTTTTCCTGATCCGGCGGGATCTGGTTGTTAAACATGGGCTCCGGTTCATTGATGGGGCCAATATGGGTGAAGACATGATGTTCATGCTGAAAGCCTTCTCTCATGCGCGAGGGGTCATACAACTCCATGAGCCCCTGTATCGGTACAATGCGGTCAACACAGCTTCTATCAGCCGACAGTTCAGCGAGATTCGAAGAAAGGAAATCGAAACCAATATCCGGGAAGCGGAACGGGCTCTCCAGGATTCTGCTTATGCCAAGGAACTGGGACATGCCATGGAATACCTGAAACTCTATTTGAAATTGCCGCTACTCATCAGCGCAGACAGGTCTAATTACGACACCTGGTATACCTGGTTCCCGGAATCAAATGTCTTCGCTATGCAGAACAAAGCCCTTCCTTTCCGTACGCGACTGTTGCAAGGAATGGCGGCAAAAAGGCTTTGGTGGGGCGTCAAAATGTACTATCTTTGCGTCTATAAGTTTATTTATGGCATCATCTATCGGTAACCGATGAAGAAATTTATAATCCCAACCCTTTTGGGCATACTGGTCAGTTTCTATATCTTTCAGGTTCAATTCCGGTTCCTGCCACCATCCTTGAATACAAAAATAATCGTGGCAGCCATTGGTGTTTTTCTCTTCGCCGTCCAGTGCATCCAAAACCATGAAATCCGATTGTCCCGAAGGACATTGATTTCAGCATTGATTGCCGTTGCTTTCTCACTTTGGTGCCTTTTCAGCATGACGGCGAACGGAACCGATGATGATACATACGCGACCTATTGGATTTCATTTGCAACGTGGCTGGGCGGAGCATATGCAGTATGCTATTTTATCCGACAAAGACATCATCGAATTGATTTAGAACTTCTCACACGCTACATGGAGTGCGTTTGTATCGCACAATGTGTTATTGCGCTGATGATTGACAACATCCCCATTGTAAAACGAATCGTAGACAGCCTCATCGTTGGTGGTCCGGAGTTTTATGACAGCATCAACAGAATGTATGGCTTTGGCGCCGCCCTCGACTCCGGAGGTGTTGTTTTTTCTGTCGTTCTTGTCCTGATCGCGCACCAAATTGCCCAATGGAGGAACCAAGAAGAGAATAAAAAGTATTTGACCAATTACCTAATCGCTTTTATCATCATTACCGTTATCGGCAATATGATTGCGCGAACGACGACAGTTGGGGCAATTATCGGACTTGGCTATATTCTTTTTTCTTACGTCAGAATACAGCGAGGAGGATATATCTCCGGGCAAAATCTTCGTTTTTATGGGATTTTGGCAATCCTTGTTTTCGCTGCTGTTTTTATCAGTATCAGTTTATATAACTCCAGCCCAATCTTTCGGGATAATCTACGGTTTGCATTTGAAGGCTTTTTCAATTGGGCCGAAACCGGTGAATTCAGTACTGGTTCTACCGACAAACTTAATGCTGTTATGTGGATCTGGCCGGAAGATACCAGATCGTGGATTATCGGCACAGGTCTTTTTGGGGATTATGTATATTCAACTGATATTGGTTATTGTCGGTTTACATTATATTGCGGTTTAGTTGGTTTAGTAATTTTTTCTATTTACTTCTTATTCAACCATCTTTCTATCCGCTCAAAGTTCCGTCATTCCAATTTGCTTGCCCTTTGTTTCATTGTATTGACTTTTACCATTTGGTTGAAAGTTGCAACGGATATATTCTTTATAGATGCTTTGCTATTCTGTATCGATAATGATCCCGATGAGATAGAAGAGACAAAAGAGGTCAAATCAAGTATAGAAGACTTTGTCGTTCAGTAATAGATGCTTACTTTGCTCTCATTTGAAAAGGATAAAATGGTCGTAATAAAAGCTATCTTGGCAATACTTATTGTCGCCGACCATTTGACTTTTTTTATCGATTCTCCATTTTTAACACCATTTAGGGAACTTGGAGCCCCTATTGTATCTGTATTCCTGTTTATTTCTGGCTATGGTCTGTACAAATCATATAAGATAAAGGGGACTACCTACCTGCAAGGCTTCATACGAAATAGGATATGGAGAGTTCTCTTACCTGCGATCATAGCTTGGGCCTTCTATGAGATATTCTGCCAAATCCCGAATAGGAACTATCTGGAAGCTTTCACCCTTTTGCTTACACATGGAGTTCCACTACTGCCTTTTTCTTGGTTCGTTTTTGTTATTATCATTTTTTATTTCATATTCTACTTCTCATTTAAGTATAGTAAAGAACCATTTAATCGATGGCTGTTATTATTTGGAGGAGTTGCATGGATTACATTAACTATACTTCTCGGATATGATAGATGCTGGTGGATCGGTTCACTTGCTTTTCCAACAGGTTCGTTCATCGCCTGCTACGAACAAACGATTCTTGATTTCTGTCGAAGAAGGAAATATAACTATTGCGTTTTACTAATTATTTCCTGTATAGTTTTCGGCGTTCTTTATCTTACTAATAGACCTTTAATCTGGACTTTTTGCTATGTTTTTATCCCCATTATTGTCTATCTCATCGTATTACGACTCCCACTTGAGCGTTTTCAATCTAAGCTTGTTTTATTCATAGCAATGATATCATATGAGATATACCTTTGCCAAGGTATCGCTATGGACTTTTTTCGAGGAAGAATATGGGTTCAATCCGATTTGGCTTTCATTATCTTGGTGTATTCCTTCACGATTCTTCTCGCAGGGATTGTTCACGTCCTTAGCAAACGACTATTTAGATAATAAATGCGAATCGTCTACTGCATAGCAGGTACGTACCGGGCCGCAGGGATGGAGCGGGTCCTGGCGGACAAGGCCAACTGGCTGGCGTCCCAGGGACATCAACTCCATATCCTGACGACGGATCAGCGGGGACGTCCGTCCGCTTTTGAGATGGACCCGTCGATCCGGCTGCGGGATCTCGGAATCAACTATGAGGAGAACAACGGCGGATCGTTCCTCGGAAAGGTGCTACACTATCCGGGCAAGCAGATCCGGCACCAGCGAAGACTGGCCGCCGCACTCCGGGAAATCCGCCCGGACGTCGTCGTGTCCATGTTCTGCAACGATGTCTCGTTCCTGCCGAAGATCAAAGACGGCAGCAGGAAGGTCCTGGAAGTCCACTTTTCCCGCTTCAAGCGCCTGCAATACGGTCGGAAAGGAATCTGGGGCTGGGCGGACAAGGTGCGCAGCCGGATGGATTTGCGGCATGTCCGGGCGTTTGACAAGTTCATCGTACTGACCGAAGAAGACAAGGGGTATTGGGGAGACCTGCCAAACATGGAAGTCATTCCGAATTCGATCGCATGGAAAATCGATACGCCCGCTCCCCTGACGGCGAAAACCGTCGTCGCCGTCGGTCGGTATTCCTACCAGAAGGCATTTGACCGGTTGGTCGAGGCGTGGCGGATCCTTCGGGAAACATCCCCCGCAGCCCGGGAATGGACGCTCCGGCTGGTCGGAGACGGCGAGATGCGCGAGGCGTTGGAAAAGCAGATCCGTCAGGCCGGCTTGCAGGATTGTGTTATGCTGGGCAAGGTCGAGAAGGATATGGTTTCTGTCTATCGGGAAGCCTCCATCCTTGCCCTGAGTTCCCGGTATGAAGGACTCCCGATGGTTCTGCTGGAAGCACAGGCTTGCGGTCTTCCCATCGTCTCATTTGCTTGCAAATGCGGTCCGAAGGACGTGGTCCGGGATGGAAAGAACGGGATCCTGGTCCAGGAAGGAGATGTCGAAGGTCTGGCCAAAGGGCTTCAGACCCTGGTCGAGGATCCCGCTTTGCTGCAGAAAATGGGGAGCCAGGGTTTCCGGGACGCCGCCCGCTGGGATCGGGAATCAATCATGAAACGATGGAACAAACTGTTCGAAAACATATTGTCGTCTCCGCGGTAAACCTCCGGAAAGGCGGAACGCTGACAGTCCTGCGGGAATGTTTGCAGTATCTCAGCGGGCAGCCCAATCTGGACGTTACAGCACTGGTGCACAAACGGAGCCTGTGCGATTTTCCGGGGATCCGATATGTGGAGATTCCCTGGAGCATCCGCGGCTGGGGCCGGCGGCTGTGGTGCGAATACGTCACCATGCACCGGATTTCCAAGTCGCTGCCGGAAACGGATTTGTGGCTGTCGCTGCATGATACGACGCCGAGGGTCCGTGCAAAACGGCAAGCCGTTTACTGCCATACTTCTTTCCCGTTCCTGAAAGTGCATGGCCGGGATTTCCGGATGGATCCGAAAATCCCGCTCTTTGCGAACCTGACCCGGTTCGCCTACCGAATCGGCGTCCACAGGAACCGGTACCTGATTGTCCAGCAGAACTGGTTCCGGGAAGGATTGGCCTCCTTGCTGCATTTTCCGGCGGAACGGATCATCGTCGCTCCCCCGCATTTCCAGCCCGTCGCCATCCCTGCGAAAATTGAAAAAGAAAGCATTCCGCTGTTTTTCTTTCCTTCCACGCCGGATTGTCACAAGAATTTCGAGACGGTTTGTCAGGCAGCCGCGCTTCTGGAGGAGGAACTGGGCCCGGGACGATGCAAAGTCGTCATCACGGTCAACGGCAGCGAGAACCGTTATGCAGCGTGGCTGAAGAAACGATGGGGGCATGTATCGTCCATTGATTTCCATGGTTTTATGTCCAAGGAAGAACTCAGCCAATACTACGGCCTGACGGCCTGCCTGGTTTTCCCGTCCCGCGTTGAAACATGGGGGCTCCCCATCTCGGAATTTATGCCGACCGGAAAACCCATGTTGCTGGCAGATCTTCCCTATGCCCATGAAACGGCGGCGGGGGCCGGTTGCGTTGCTTTCTTCCCACCGGAAGACGCATCCGTTCTTGCCAGGCATATGATGGCCGTTATCCGGAACGACCGTTCGGCGTTCTCGCCGGTCCCGCCGCAACCTGTCGAACACCCCCATGCCAGGGATTGGCATGAACTCTTTAGCATCTTGCTTAACCATGAAAGTACTGCAACTCGGTAAGTTTTACCCGATCCGGGGCGGGGTGGAGAAGGTCATGTGGGACCTGACACGGGGATTGTCCGCCCGGGGAATCGCCTGCGACATGCTCTGCGCCGATTTCGAGCAGGAGAAGGAGACGAAAGTCCTCACGTTCAATGACCGGGGCCATGTCATCGTGGTGCCGACGCTCCGGCAGGCGGCCGGAACGATGATCGCGCCGAAGATGGTCTCCTGGCTCCGGAAGCATGCGAAGGAATATGATCTCATCCACGTCCACCATCCGGATCCGATGGCGGCCCTGGCCCTGTGGCTGAGCGGCTACAAGGGCCGCGTCATCCTGCACTGGCACAGCGACATCCTCAAGCACAAGGCCCTTCTCGCCTGCTACGCACCGCTACAGTCCTGGCTGATCCGACGGGCGGAGCAGATCATCGGCACGACGCCGGTCTATGTCGCCCAGTCCCCTGCCCTGCAGGACGTCCAGGACAAGACGACCTATGTGCCGATCGGCATCGAACCGATCGTCTACGACCCGGCCATGGCCGAGGCCGTCCGCGCCGAATACCCCGGGAAAAAGATTGTCTATTCCCTGGGCCGGCTGGTGCCTTACAAGGGCTACGCCTACCTGATCGATGCGGCTCGCTACCTGGACGATTCGTACCAGGTCCTGATCGGCGGAACCGGTCCCCTGCGGGACTCCCTGCAGCAGCGGATCGACGCGGAAGGCCTGCAGGACAAGGTCCGGCTGCTAGGCTTCGTTCCAGACGAACGGCACGCCGCGATGTACGGGGCGGCGGACGTTTTCGTGATGAGCAGCGTCATGAAAACGGAAGCGTTCGGCATCGTCCAGATCGAAGCCATGTCGACCGGTACGCCGGTCGTCGCGACGAAGATTCCGGAGTCCGGGGTCTCGTGGGTCAACGAGGACGGCGTCTCCGGACGCAACGTGGCGCCGCAAAATCCGGTAGAATTGGCAAATGCTATCGATGAAATTTGTAAAAATCCCGAAAAATACCGAACTTTCGCAGATAATGCAAAAAAGCGCTTTGAACGCGTTTTCCGCTACGATAACATGATTGAAAAAATCGTCGAACGATATGAAAAAGCTTAATCTTCTCCTGACGGTGGGCCTCATCGCCCTGTTCGCCTCCTGCACGACTCCAGGCCGGCTGACTTATCTCAAGGACATGAAGTACGGACAGCAGTATGCCGCCCAGAAGGCACCGGAACTGAAACTGCAACCGGAAGACAAGATTTCCATCCAGGTCTTCAGCAGCGATCCGCAGCTCGCAGCCCCGTTCAACACGACCGGCGGCTTTACCGAAGGTGCCCAGGTCTCGGCTTCGCAATATACCATCGACAACCAGGGCAACATCGATTTCCCGGTGCTCGGCCATCTGCGCGTCGAGGGAAAGACCGTCACCCAGGTCAAGAATGAGATCGCATCCCGGATCATCGAGATGGGTTATATCCGCGAGCCGATCGTCAAGGTGGAACTGAATAATTTCCAGATTACGGTACTCGGAGAAAGCAGCAACAGTATTATTCCCGTCAATGGCGAAAGCATCAACCTGCTCCAGGTAGTCGCCCAAGCCGGAAACTTAGGTATCCAGCAGAAGATCACCGATGTCATGGTCATCCGCACCGAGAACGGCGTCCGGACCGCCTACAGCGTCAACCTGCAGAAGAAGGCCTTGTTCGACTCGCCGGTCTTCTACCTGCAGCAGAACGACATCGTCTACATCAAGCCGCGCGGCCTCCGCACGTCCCCGACCATGTCCGCCATTATGTCCGTCCTGTCCCCGGTCTTCTCCCTCGGTTCCATCGTTTCGACCCTCTTCATCTGGTCCAAACTGTAAACTGAAATCATGGCAGTCAATACCCCCAATACCAAGAAAGACCAGGTCAATCTCGTTGACCTGTTCTTCTATCTGCTCCGCTACTGGTACATCTTCCTCATCTGCATCGTGCTGGCCGTGGCTTATGCCTACTACCGCTATGAGAAGACGCCGTTTACCTACCGGAGCGACGCGACCGTGCTGATCAAGACCCCGGCCAACACCCAGACGACGACCAACCTCGGCCAGTACAGCAACCTGATCAACCGCGTCAACCTCTCCAACGAAATCATGACCTTCCGGTCCAAGACCCTGATGGCCGAAGTCGTCAAGGAACTGGACCTGGACGTCAGTTATTCCGTCCGGGAGAAACTCCGCGACATTGAACTGTATAACCGGACGCCGGTCAAGCTCCATTTCTCCCGTGGGGAAAATGCCTTGGAGAGCGGCATTTTCAAGGTCATCCCGAAGAACGAACAGGAACTGGTCCTCGAGATTCCGGGCGAAGGGGCCCAGGTCATCCACCCCGGCGATACCCTGAACCTGGGCGGGATGCCGGTTTCCTTCCAGCCGACCGGTTACTACAACAGTTTCATCGGCAAGACAGTCAACATCACGAAATCGACCGTCGCCAACGCCGCCGCAGTCTTCTCCGGCCAACTCCGTGTCACCCAGACCGACCGGGAGAACTCCGTCCTGACCCTGACCGAACAGGACTATGCCCTGCAGCGCGCCAAGGATATCCTGACGACCCTCGTCGACAAATACAACGAGGCCGCCATCCGGGAGAAGGAAGAACTCGCCCGGAGCACCGCGGAATTCATCAATGAGCGTATCAACTTGATCCAGCAGGATCTGGGCGCCGTCGAGATGAACTTGGCCGCCTTCAAGCGCAGCCAGCGCGTCGTCGACGTCAACTCGGCCGCCAACGACTATCTCAACCAGAGCAACGCCGACCAGGCGAAGATCGCGGACCTGGACTCCCGGATCTCGATCGCCAGTTTCATCAAGGAGACGGTCCAGCAGGCTGGCCCGTCCGAGATGATCCCGGCCAATACCGGTATCAACAGTGCCAGCGTCGACAACGCCATCGCTGAATACAACAACCAGGTGCTCCGCCGCAACAACCTCGTGGCGGCCAGCAGCGAGAACAGCCCGGCGGTCAAGCAGTTGGAGTCGACGATGCAGGCCATGCGCCAGAACATCATCGGCAACATCGACAACCTGATCGTCAGCCTGCAGATGAATCGCAAGGACCTCCAGGCCCATGAGACCGAGTCCCTGCAGAAGTTCTCCAGCATGCCGACCAAGCAGTTGGAAGTCATCGGCATGGAGCGCCAGCAGAGCATCAAGGAGAACCTCTTCCTCTACCTGCTCAACAAACGCGAGGAAAATGCCCTGACCCAGGCGATGGTCGAAGACAACGCCAAGATGATGGATGCTGCCGTCGGCTCTACCATCCCGATCTATCCGAGCCGTCAGCGCATGATGCTGATCGCCTTCCTGATCGGTCTGCTGGCCCCGGCTGTCGTCCTGCTCGCCCGCCTGCTGCTGGACAACAAGGCCCGTACCCGCAAGGATGTCGAAGACGCGGTTTCCATGCCGTTTATCGCGGAAGTTCCGCTCCGCAAGGTCAAGAAAGGCTTCGGCAAGAAGAAGAGCGGCGTCCAGCTGGCATACGATCCGCAGTCGAAGGGTATCTTTACGGAAGCGCTCCGCATGCTGTGCACCGACCTGGACTTCATGAAGCCGGAAGGCGTCGACCACGCCGTCATGGCGACGACGTCCATCACCGTCGGCGCCGGCAAGACCTTCCTGACGACCAACATCGCGGCCTGTCTGGCCGACGCCCGCAAGAAAGTCGCGATCGTCGACCTCGATCTGCGCAAGCGGACGATTTCCGACCATTTCGGTCTGAAGCACAAGACCAATGGCCTGACGAACTACCTGTATGACGATACGATGAAGATCGAGGATGTCCTCCATGAGAATGTCATGCAGGGCGTCGACCTGATCCCGGCCGGCCACATCCCGCCGAACCCGGTCGAACTCCTGAGCCGCAAGCGCTTCGACGACCTGATCGCTGCGCTGCGCGAGCGCTACGATTTCGTCTTGCTGGACTGCGTGCCGTTCAACGCCGTGGCCGACCTGATGATTGTCAACCGGGTCGTCGACATGAACCTCTTCATCATCCGCAGCGGCCAGCTCGACCGCCGGGCCCTGCCGCTCCTCGAGGAAATCAACAAGAGCCACAAGGTCACGAACCCGGGCATCATCCTCAACGGTTCTGCGATCCGTTCCGGTTACGGCTACGGATATGGCTATGGCTATGGTTACGGCTACGGATATGGCTATGGTTACGGCTATGGCTACGGTGAAAACGAAGATTAGCGATGAAGATTGCGGTTGATTTTGACGGGACGATCGTCGAGCACCGGTATCCGGCCATCGGCAAGGAAAAGCCCTTCGCCATCGATACGCTGAAGCAGTTGGCACTGGAAGGCAACGAACTCATCCTCTGGACTTCCCGGGACGGCCAGTTGCTGCAGGATGCGATCGATTACTGCCACAAACGGGGGCTGGATTTCTATGGGATCAACAGCAACCGACCGGTCGGTTCGCTCTTCGAGGGGCGGACCGGCAGCACCTCGGTCAAGGTTGTGGCGGATGTCTACATCGACGACAAGAACCTCGGCGGCCTGCCGGACTGGGGCACGATCTACGAGATGATCATGCTCAAGAAAGCGCAGAAGCACCGCAAGCGTTCGTTCTGGAAACGGCTTTTCGGCAAAAAGCATTAGCGGATGTTCCGGCTTCGGAAAGACTGCTCGGTCATGACCCTTCGCGGAAAGCATCTGCTGATCCGCGGCACCGGCAAGGCACTCGAGGTCAACGGGAGTTTCGCCCGGATCTGGGACATGGCTTCCGGCGGGCCCTTCGATGCGGCGCTCCTCGCCGCGAAAATGCAGGAAGAATACGAACTCTCCGGGGAGGAGGCCCTGGCAGAGGCCGGCAAGATGATCCGGCTCTGGTCGGATTACGGTCTGGTCGAAGCGATCCCAGAATGAGTCCTTTGGAACAGCATTTCCTTACATTGGTAAGAAGTGGACTGCGGGAGCAGCCGGCGGAAGATTTTCCGCAGGTGCTCCCGCTGCCGCATTGGCAGGCGATCCTGGACATGGCGCGCAAACAGACGGTCACGGGACTGGTGTTCCGCGGCGTGGGACTGTTGCCGGACGAGGTCCAGGTGCCGGACAACATCATGTTCTCCCTGATGATGGAGGCGGAACGGATCAAGCGGCAGAGCGCGCTTGTCTCCGAAACGGCGGCGGAGGTCTGCGCCCGGTTCGAGACGGCGGGACTCCATCCGGTTGTGCTGAAAGGCCCGGAAGTGGCCCGGCTATATCCGGATCCGTCCCTGCGGGAGAGCGGGGACATCGATCTGTATTTCTCTCCGGAAGAATTCGAAAAGGCCTGCGCGGTGGTCCGGGCGGAAGGGCGTTCCCTGACCCCGGCGTCGGACGGCAGCGTCCATTATGACTGGAACGGGATCGACATCGACCAGCACCGGCAGTATTTCGACCTGCACGCCCGGAAGGGTCTGCCGCCGGTTCCGTCGGCGGAGGCGACCCTGCTGATGCTGTCTGTCCATATCCTGAAGCATTGCATGGGCGCGGGCATCGGCCTGCGGCAGTTCTGCGACATGGCGGCAGCGTACCGCAGCGTGCCGTATGACCGGGAGAAACTGCTGGCTTGTTACAAGGCCACGGGGACTGCCCGCTGGAACCGCCTGCTGGCGGCTTTCCTGGAGCGATACCTCGGCGCCGCAACCCCCTACTCCGCCGGAGATCCGGTTTCGCCGGTCACGGGCGCGGGAGAACCGCTTCCCGACCCCGACGGGCTGCTGGCGTTTGTCCTGGCCGGCGGCAACTTCGGGCATCATGACGCCGCACGGGAAAAAGTCTTGAAAGAAGGCGGCCTCCGCCGCAAGGCCGATACCCTCCTGCGCTTCCTGCGCCGACTCCCCTTCTCCCTGCGGTACGCCCCCCGCGAATGGCTCGGCGAACTCGCCGCCCTCGCCCGCGGCAACCTCCGCCCCGAATAATCCATTATATGCGGGAATCATGCTTGGATATCCAGGCATTTTCTTTTATCTTTGCAAAAAAGTAACGTTATAACGTCATTTATGAACCTTCTAAAACTATACCACGGATCGCATTTCATTATCAGGCAGCCTCTGTTCGGTATGGGGAATCCCAAAAATGACTATGGGCGGGGATTCTATTGCACCGAAACGCTGGACCTTGCCAAGGAATGGGCATGCAGCGACCAGAACAGCGGATTTGCCAACGCATATGAATTGGAATGGAAAGGGATGAAAGTCCTGAAATTGACGGGGAAAGGATACCACATCCTGAATTGGCTCGCCATTTTGCTGGAGAACCGGACGTTCGATCTGAACGCTCCCCTGGCACGACAGGGGAGACAGTATATCCTGGACCATTTTCTGCCGGATTATAAAGACATGGACATCCTGATCGGTTATCGGGCAGACGACTCTTACTTTTCATTTACACGGGATTTTCTGAACAATACGATTTCTCTCAGCCAGTTGAGCGCGGCCATGCGACTCGGCAAATTGGGAGAACAGGTCGTGCTGAAAAGTCCGGAAGCATTCGAAGCGCTTCGATTCGTAGAAGCCATCCCGGCAGAGAAAGAGATATGGTATCCGCTGAAAGCAGCACGGGACCATAGAGCACGGAACTCGTATTTTATGAACAGACAAACATCTCCGGACGGAGTCTATCTGATTGACATCATCCGGCAACAATGGGAAAATGACGATGAACGCTTATGATCATATCTACCTGGAGCAGGCAATGGACACGCTGGGGGACATGCTGGAGTATGCCGTGTCCAGCTGCGGCCAGGCAATGAAGCCGTTCTACAGGATGTTCCTTTCCAGCGGCATTGCGACGCAGTTTGCCATGGGAAACCCCAAATACATAGCGGGTATGTCCGGTACGGAACTCGCACGGGCTGTAGCGGCTGCCGTCGGGGACCATCTTCCAGCGGACCGGCCGCTTCCGGAGGGAGAGAGGAGCACCTGTTACTGGACCGGATGGGCCTTGGCCTATATCCAATGGCAGATGGGATGTTCCTTCGAGTACCTCGAGCGAAATGGATTGGCAATCGAAGTACTTGCAGAGGCCTATCCGACACTGCACGAAACGGATCTCTCCAAAGTGCTGTTATTCGCCGAAGATAAGATCCGAGTCCGGCTGGAAGAGACGGAGGCTCCATTGAGGCGCTTCCGCCGCCAATTGCATTTGACACAAGCCGAACTGGCAACGCAATCCGGAGTTTCCCTGCGGATGATCCGGGCTTATGAACAAAAAAAGCAGGACCTCGGGAAAGCCGAGGTCCGCACTGTATTCAATCTGAGTCGCGTGCTGGGATGCACGCCGGCCGATCTGGTTACTTGACGAATTGTTCCTTGAGGCGGGCGATCTTCTCGTCGGCATCGGTACCGGCGGCGCCGAAGTAGAACTTGATCTTCGGCTCAGTGCCGGAAGGACGGACGGTCACGACGTCGCCGACTTCGCTGAAGAACTGGAGGACGTTGGACTTCGGAAGGCCGGTAGCCTCGGTATCAAGGTAATCAACCACCTTTACTACTTTGCTGCCGGCGAGGTCGGCCGGCGCGTTGGTACGCATGTCGGCCATGATCTGCTGGATTTCTTCAGCGCCGGTCTTGCCCTTGCGGACGAGGGAGACGAGACCTTCCTTGCGGTAGCCGTATTCTTCATAGATTTTCTGGAGCAACTGGTACAGGGTCAGTCCCTGCTCGGCGGCCCAGGCGGCGCATTCGGCGACCATGCAGCAGGAGATCGGCGCATCCTTGTCGCGGACGTACTCGCCGACATTGAAACCGTAGCTCTCTTCGCCGCCACAGATGAATTCACCCTTGCCCTCGTTGCGCTTGACGACCTCGGCGATGTACTTGAATCCGGTCAGGACGTTGTAGCATTTCACACCGAAACTCTTGGCAATCTGGGCGATCAGTTCGGTCGTCACGATCGTCTTGACGACGTATTTGGTGCTGTCGAGCTTGCCGAGTTCCTTCCAGCGGCGGAGGATGTAGTAGGTCAGCATGGAGCCGGTCTGGTTGCCGTTGAAGAGGACCATCTTGCCTTCGTTGTCACGGACGGCGATACCGACGCGGTCGGCATCGGGGTCGGTGGCCAGGACGATGTCAGCGCCTTCCCGGTCGGCGACTTCGATGGCCATCTTGAGGGCAGAAGCCTCCTCGGGGTTCGGGGACATGACGGTCGGGAAGTTGCCGTCGCTGATGTCCTGCTCGGGAACATGGTAGACGTTCTTGAAGCCCAGGCGGTCGAGGGCCTCCGGGACGATGCGGACGCCGCTGCCGTGGATCGGGGTATAGACGATCTTGAGGTCGGAATGCTTGGCGCGGGCCTCCGGGCTCAGCATGAGGCCGAGGACATCCTTGAAGTATTTGTCATCCATCTCATGGCCCATGAGTTCGATGCCGCCGCAGTCTTCCTTCGGTTCGAAGCGGACCTGTGACGGATCGGTGATCTTCGCCACTTCGGCGACGATTTCCTTGTCGACCGGCGAGGTGATCTGGGCGCCGTCGCTCCAGAAGACCTTGTAGCCGTTGTATTCCTTGGGGTTGTGGGAGGCCGTGATCATGACGCCGGCATTGGCGCCTTTGCTGCGGACGGAATAGCTCAGAAGCGGAATCGGGCGGATGTTGTCCCACAGGTAGACATGGATGCCGTTGGCGGAGAGGACATCGGCGGTGATGCGCGCGAATTCCTTGCTGTTGTTGCGGCTGTCGTAGGAGATGCAGACGCTCAGGGGGCCTTCGAGGCGGGCCTTCATGTAGTTGGCCAGGCCCTGGGTGGCCATGCCGACGGTGTACCGGTTCATGCGGTTGGTGCCGACGCCCATGATGCCGCGGAGACCGCCGGTACCGAATTCGAGATTGCGGTAGAAAGCGTCTTCGAAGCCTGCGGGATCATTGTTGCGGAGTTCAAGAATCTGACATTTGGTCTGCGGATCGAAATCTCCGTCGAGCCAGCTCTGGGCTACTTCTTTGTAATCACGTGCCATAGTGTTATCGTTCGGTTTTGGTTTATAAGCTTGGTATCGTACAAATTTATATAAAATCCCGGTAAATACCTATCTTTGCAGGGAGAGTTTTCGGGAACATGGACGACAAATTGACCGCATTCATTCTGGAACATGAACAGGACGATACCGCCCGGCTGCTGCTGGGACGGTCCCGCTGGCCGGACATCGACATGGACCTGGCTGTCCATACGATCGAGGGACGCCGCCGCATCCGCACCAAGGTGCCTGCCTGGTACCCCGCCGTCTCACTCCGCTACCCCACCCGGCTCTGCACGGAGCAATGCAGTTCCGCCGCCACAGCCCGCTGCAAAGCCGCCCTCGCCGCCCGGATCCTCGCCCTCAGTCATCCTGAGCATCCCCGCATCGCCGACCTCACCGGCGGCCTCGGTGTCGACGCCTGGGCCTTCGCCGGCCTCGGCGCCGAAGTCCTGCACAATGAGATGGACCCGGTCCTGTCCGCCGCCGTGCGCCACAACTTCCAGATCCTGGGGCTGCAGCATGTCGTCTTCCGCAACGCCTGCACACAACCGGGCGCCGTCGCCGGCATCCTGGACGGCTTCGCGCCCGACCTGATCTTCCTGGACCCGGCGCGGCGCGCCTCCGACGGCCGCAAAGTCTTCCGGCTGGAGGATTGCCAGCCGGACATCCTCCGGCTGTTGCCCGAATTGTTGGAAGCCGCTCCCCACCTTCTGCTCAAGATTTCTCCGATGGCGGATATCAGTCTGATTGTCAAGCAACTGCAGGAAGCCGTCCCGGAGCGGAGCGGCCTAGTCCGCGAGGTCCGCACCATCGGTGCGGACGGAGAATGCAAGGAACTGCTGCTCTGGCTGGACCGGGAATGGACGGGGCCCCATACCCTTACCGTCACGGTCTGCGACACCGGCGCCGATGCGATGCCGGAGCTGTCCTTTGCCGCCGATGCCGAAAAGTCGGCCGTCCCGGTGCTGACCCGCCCGGAGGAAGCGAAGCCGGGCGCCCTGCTGTTCGAACCGGGCAAAGCCCTTGCCAAGACCGGCTTGTTCAACGCGCTGTCCGCCCGGTTCGGCCTGCCGAAACTTTCCCGGCACACCCATCTCTATCTCCTGCCGGTGGATCAGGAGGAAGCCCTTGCGTCCTTCGGGAAAATCTACCGGATCCGGGAAGTCCATGAGCTTTCCGGCCGGACCCTCAAGACGCTCGGCAAAGCCTGGCCCCAGGCCGATGTCACCGCCCGGGACATCCCCATGAGCAGCGACGAACTGCGCAAACGACTGGGGACCCGCTCCGGGGGCAGCGTCCATCTTTTCGGCTGCCGCATCGGAGCGGATCCCGTTCTGCTTGTTACCCAGCGGTGACGCCTATTCAGACTTCAGGTATTTGAGCCAGAATTCGCGGTTGGCCTGCTGGAAATGCGTTCCCTGGTAGCCGCGGTACCCGTGCATGCCGTCCGGATAGATCATGAACTCGAACTTCTTGCCCTGGCGGTGCAGTTCATCGATCAGCTGGAGGGTGTTCTGGAAATGGACGTTGTCATCGCCCGTTCCGTGGGTGATCTTCAGCATGACCGGTTCGACCGCTGCAGCGGCAGCGTCCGGATCCGCCTGCTCGGAAGCGGTCGTGTAGGAGACCGGATAGTTGGCGGCGTGGCTGATCGCCCGCGTGCGGGCATAGCCTTCCGGATTGTTCTGCGGCGTATCCATGAATCGCTCCGTATAGTGGGTATCGTACAGGCTCCAGTCATAGACACCGCCGCCGGCGATGCCGTAATGGAACTGCTCGGAATGGTCCATGACCAGCAGCGCCGTCATCGTCCCGCCGAAGGAGAAGCCCTCGACGCCGATCTTGTCGGCACGGACGTACGGCAGGCTCTGCAGCCATTTCGCCCATTCGACGAAGTCCTCGACTTCTACCTGGTCCAACTGGCGGTAGATCTGGTCCAGACCGGCGCGGCCGTTATGGCCAGCGGCCCGGCAGTCGGCCGTGATTTCGATGATCCCGTGGTCCGACCACCACTGGCTGGCGGCGGAAGGAGCGCGCCAGTTGTCCCGGACCTGCGGCGTGTCAGGACCGCCGTAGATGTCCATGTGGACCGGGTATTTCTTGGAAGGATCGAAGTTCTTCGGGTAGACGATCGAGGCCGGCAGCACCAGTCCGTCGTGGGTAGTCAGGGTAATCATCTGCGGCAGCGCATAATCCGTGGCCTTGAAATCCGGGCCGGCGGCATCGGCCACCAGGAAGGCCTTGGACGGCTTGGCCGTCTCGTACATCCAGACCTGCGTGGGGGTCACGGCGTTGCTCAGGGAGGCCACGAAATATTTTCCGTCCGGCGAGAAACGGGCGGAGACGGCGTCGTAGGCCGGGTCGGTCAGGGCGGTGATGACGCCCTTGCGGTCGACTTTGTAGACGGCACCGCGGATCGTCGCGTCCCGGCGGGCCAGGAAGTAGACGTCGCCCTTCTTCTCGTCGACGCGCAGAAGCTGGACCCGCCAGTTCGGGCCGTCCGTCAGGCGGCGGAGTTCGGAGCCGTCGTAGGACAGGAAATAGATCTGCTGCCAGCCGGTTTCGAAGGAGCGGACCATGTACAGACCTTTTTCGGTGAAGATCATGCCTTCGATCCAGTCGAGCCAGGTCTTGTACTGTTCATGGTAGATGTGTTTCTTCGACCCGTCGGCGGCGGAGACGCTGTACAGGTCGAGGGTGTTCTGCGTGCGGGGTTCGCGGGAGATGAAGAACTCCTTGCTGTCGGCACCCCAGAACGGCGTTCCGAAATACTGGTCGTCATTCTCGTTGAAGTCCGCCCAGACGATTTCGGACGGGGCCGACAGGTCGACGATACCGATCCGGACCTTCGGGTTCGGCTCGCCGCATTTCGGATAGCGGGTCTGGTTCAGACTGCCGTCCTGGCCCTTCGGGGAATAGATCGGGAACATGGGGACCTCCGTATTGTCGAAACGGTAGAAGCCGATCTTGCGGCTGTCCGGCGACCACCAGAAGGCGCAGTACATCGACGGGCGGCCGAGGATCTCCTCGTAATAGACCCAGGAGGCATAGCCGTTGAGGATCAGGTCCGTACCGTCATGGGTCAGGCGGGTTTCCTTGCCGGTGGCGATGTCGACGACATAGAGGTCGTTGGCGCGGGTGAAGGCCAGCATCGTCGAATCGGGCGAATAGGTCAGGTTCACGGCGCCCTCGGGGCGGACCGGGAAGGTGGCGTACTTGGCCGGGGCCTTGACGCTCCGGCGGGCATGGGTCTTGGCATCGACGGCAAAGTCCTGCTCGCCGGTAAACGACCCGGTATAGGAGAATGCGACTTCACGGTTGTCCAGCCATTTCCAGGTCGCGGGGACCGGATTGAAGGCCTGGGCCATGGCACTGAGGCCGATGGCCGCGAAAACGAGGGTAAGCATCAGTTTTCTCATATTCCTAATCTTTAAAACATGCATCTTTGAAATTGACGAGGCAGACTTTCTCCACCCCGCGGGTGACGGCCGTATAGAGCCATTTCAGGTCATCCAGGGTCAGTTCATCCTGCCAGAAGGGATTGTCCACGAAGACGCACCGCCACTGGCCGCCCTGGGATTTGTGGCAAGTGATCGCATCCGCATATTTGAGCTGGAGGGCGTTGAAGAACGGATCCTCCCGCACGGCTTCATAGCGTTTCTTCTTGCTGGTCAGGTGCGCATAATCCGCATTGACCCCCTGGTACAGGGCATTCTGCTGCTCATAGGAAAGGGCGGCGGATTCCGATTCCAGCGTATCCAGGCAGACCTTGGCGACGATTTCCGCATCGCCGTAGTCCGGGAAGACCAGGCGGGCATCGGCGAAATGCAGGCCGTACCGGTCTTCGAAATGGGAGATCCGGTCCAGTTTCGCGATGTCTCCGTTGGCGATGTAGTCCATGTTCTCCACCTGGTCGACGAACTGGTAGCAGTTTTTGACGATCATCAGTTTGTCGCCACGGACCAGGCGTTCTTCCTTCCACTGCACTTGTCCGCGGATCCCGGCATTGTAGCGGTTCGCCCGCTTGTTGGAGCGGCAGAGCACGACGACCTCGTCTTCGCCGTAATGGCCGTAGGCATCGGTCAGGGCATCGATCAGTTCGCCCCCGCTGACACGGACGATGTCCGTAAACCCGGAGACGCGCAGCGCCAGGTCCGACAGCGGGAGGATCTCCTCCCCCAGCGGATCCGCCGCGATCCGTTCCCGGAGCCGGGTGGCGTTCCACAGGATGCCGGATTCCTGCTGCTGCCGGACGACGGTCGTCAGCGTCGAGAAGCGGACGCCGCCGAAACCGGCCATGTACTCCTCCGACAGGGCCGGACTGCGGTCCAGGCCGACCGGCGGGAGCTGGGCGGCGTCGCCGATGAGGATCAGCCGGCAGTCCGAACCGGCCCGGACGAAGCGGACCAGGTCTTCCAGCAGGTTGCCGGTGCCGAACGTGGCGCCGGAGGCGGAGGCGGATTCGATGCCGATCAGCGAGACTTCGTCCACGACGAACAGGGTGTCCCGGGCTTTGTTGGGGCCCATGGAGAAAAGGCCGAAACCGTTCTCGCCCATGCTCTTCTGCCGGTAGATGTGCTTGTGGATCGTCGATGCGGGCCTTCCGGCGTACGAGGACAGGACCTTGGCGGCGCGGCCGGTCGGGGCCAGCAGGACGCAGGGCACCTTGAATTCTCCCAGGGCGGCGATGACGGCGGCGATGGCCGTCGTCTTGCCCGTGCCGGCATAGCCGTTGACGACCAGGATGTCCCCGTCGTCCGTCGTGATGAAATCCGCCACGTCCCGCAGCAGGTTCTCCTGGCAGGAAGTCGGCGTATGGTCCATGCGCCGCAGGAAAGCGTCATATAGGAATTCCGCGCGTCCCATGGCTATTTGCGGGAACGGGAGAAGATCATGGAGAAGACGGCGAGGATCGGGTAGATTTCAATTCGGCCGAAGAACATGTCCGCCGTGAAGACGACCTTGATCGCCGCCGGTTCCGCATTGTAGTTGCCGTAGGTTCCGATCTCCCCGATGGACGGACCGACGTTCGTCAGCATGGAAATCGAGCCGGCGATGGCATTCTGGTTGTCGTTGGAAACGGTCAGGCAGATCAGGACGGAAAGCATCGCGAGCATCAGGAAAAGCGCGATGTAGAGGATATGCGGATAGGTGTCTTCGTCGTGCAGGATCGTGTTGCCCAACTTGATCTCCGCGACGGAGGAAGGATGCACGGAGCGGCGAACCTGGCGGTGGATCGACTTGAAGAGCACCAGGACGCGGTCGGTCTTCAGACCGCCGGTGGTGGAACCGGCCATACCGCACTGGATGCCGACGACCAGCATCAGGATGGACGGGAGCAGCGGCCAGGCGGCGTTGTCACTGATGGCGAATCCGGTCGTCGAGGCGTAACTGACGACATGGAAGAAGCCGTCCATCAGGGAGCGGTCCCAGGTCGCGTCGACATGCTGGAGCTTCAGGGAGATGGAGACGGACAGGGCCACGAGCAGGATCGATCCCAGATAGGCTTTCAGGACCGGGTTGTTCAGCGGTTTGAGCGAGCGGCTGGCGATCGCCATGTAGATCAGGCCGAAATGGATGGAAGCCAGCAGCATGAAAACGATCGTGATGAGATTGATCAGGTCGGACTGGTAATATCCGATCGACAGGTTGCGGGTGCTGAAGCCGCCGGCGGCACAGACGCTCATCGCATGGTTGATTGCGTCGAACGGGGACATGCCGGCGAGCCAGTAGCAGAGGAAGGCGGCGACGCCGATGCCCAGGTAGACGAAGGTGAAGATGTAGACCATGCGATTCGCATGGGTCCGGTATCCTTCACGGGAGAGCGAGGACAGTTCCATGTTGGTCAGGCGAAGCTTGACCGGGCTGGAAGACGGGATGATCAGCAGCAGGAAGACCACGACACCCAAGCCGCCGATGAAATGCGTCGAGGAGCGCCAGAAGAGCAGGCTGTTGGGCAGCTGCTCGATGTTGTCCAGGATGGTCGCTCCCGTCGTCGTGAATCCGGAAACGCTTTCAAACCATGCATTTACAACCGAAAAAGGTCCGCCCCACAGCAGGTAGGGCAGCATGCCGAAGATGAAGGACAGGATCCAGGAGAGGAAGATGATCATGTAGCCGTCGTGGAGGGAGATGCCCGAACTGCGGCGGACGAAGATGAAGGGGAAGATACCGACCGTGAACGTGATGACGAAACTGATCATCAGGGCCGCCAGGGCGCTGTCCCGCCCGTTCCCGAAGGAGACGAGGATGGACAGGAACATGAACAACGCACTGACGAGCAGTGCGAAGCCCACGTTGCGCGATATGACTTTCAGGTTCACGGTCGATGCTGGCTATAGGGATTGGTCTCCGTTCAGGATTTCAACGGTGCAGGCATGGGTAAGGCGCTTGGATTTCGATCCGTCAAAGCGGATGATCTCCAGGGTCCAGCGCAGGGTCATGGTCACCGTGGGATAGCGCTCGAGGAGGCTTTCCCTGAGCGGGTCGATTTCAGCGGAAAAGGAGGTGACGGCGGCCTCGAAACGCTGGATCGCATCAGCGTCGGAGGCTTCCAGCGAGGAGCCTTCGGCTGCCCAGTTCATTTCCTGGTCTCGCTTCCAGTTTTCGACGACGGCTTCCACTTCCTTGCGGATCAGTCCGGCCGTCTCGTCCTTGTCGGCCTTGATGTAGCGCGCGCTGTCATAGCAGGCCAGGTAATACTCGTACGTCACGCCTTCGTCCTTTTTGCAGGAAGCAGCACAGAACAGCACCGCGGCGAACAGGAGGATGGAAAGTATCTTTTTCATGGATATGTCAGTTTAACGTTGGGTAAGCGTGTCCCGCAGGCCTTTGATCCGGCGGCGCAACTGACGGTTCTCTTCGGTCAGTTCGGTGATGCCGTCGTTGAGTTCCTTGAGCTGGTCGTCCCCTTCGAAGGTATAGTTGTACTGGGTGTTGAAGGAACGGTAACTGTCAAGTCCCTTCAGCATCTTGTAGATCGGATTGACGTAATAGGTCAGGATGTAGAACAGCAGGAGCAGGACCAGCATCAGTCCGACGGCGACGGTGACGGCGCTGGGAATGACGCTCCGGTAGAAACCGCGTACGAAAGTAGCGGAGTTCTTCTGCAACTCCTTGTAAATGGCGGTGTTGAGATCGTCGATATCTCCATGGAGCCGGTTGTAGACCGGCTGCAGCCGCTCGAAATACCAGGACCGCGTATCGATGAAGTCGGAGAGGATGACGTTCGGCAGTTCCAGCGAGGTCAGCATATAGGCGGACCAGGAATAGACGACGGAATCGGCCAGATGCTGCATGTTGATGGAACTCAGCGAGACATGGAGGCTGTCGCAGTGGTCCAGGAACGCCTGCCGGTTGAAGTCCGGCAATTCGTTGTCGTTTTCGTCGCCGATGACGGTCAGGATCTGCAGGTTGTAGGCGTCCGTGACGTTGGAGAGCTGCTGGGCGGCGTTGATGCTCTCGATGTTGTCCGCAATCAGGTCGGAGACATAATTGCTCATGCTCCGGTATTCGAGGATCGAAAGGATGCTGGAGACGAGAAGAATGACGGCGATGGCACTGAGGCTGAGCGTTATCTTCATCCTCAGGGTCAGCCGGAGATTCCGTATCCGTTGTCGTAACTTTCTGAACATGTATCAGTACGTTGGTCTGTAAAAGACAAAGATAGCAAAATCCCGCGACTTTCAGCAGGCCGGAGCCGTTTTTCGGCGGATCAGAGAATGTTCATGCTCTGCTCGCGGATCTTCTCCAGTTCGTCTTTCATGCGGACAACCAGTTGCTGGATGCCGGCATGGTTGGCTTTGGAACCGGTCGTATTGATCTCGCGGCCCATTTCCTGGATGATGAATCCGAGTTTCTTGCCCGGGTACGGCTCACCGTCGATGGTGTCCATGAAATACTTGCAGTGCTGACGGAGACGGACCTTCTCCTCGTTGATGTCGTATTTCTCCAGGTAGAAGATCAGTTCCTGCTCGAAACGGTTCGGGTCGGGTTTCTGCTGTAGTTCTTCCAGGTTCTTCAGCAGACGGGCCTTGATGGTCTCAATGCGTTCTCCCTCAAATTGTTCGACCTGGTCATAGAGGGACAGGATCGTCGCGACACGGCCGGTCACATCCTTGTACAGGACGGCGCCTTCCTGGCTGCGGAAAGCGTCCACGGCGGCCAGGGCCTGGTCGATGGCGGCATCGACGACGGGCCAGTTTTCTTCCGTGATGATGTCGGCTTTCTTGACGTCCAGCACGTCCGGGAAGCGCAGGATGGAGGCCAGGATGAGGCTGTCGGATGCCGGCGCTCCGCTTGTCGCGCAGCGGTTATAGATGGCGTGGATCTGCTTGTAATAAGCCTCGGCCAGATCGCCGTTGATGGTCTTGGCATTCTCCGCCGCATTCGGTTCCCAAGTCAGGAAAACGTCGATGGTCCCACGCTGAAGGACTTGCGCAATCTTCTGTCGGACTGCAATTTCCTTGTCTTTCGGGAGCAGTTGGGTCTTCAGGTTGATATCGGCACTCTTGCTGTTCAGCGTCCGGATTTCGAGGGTGAGTTTTCCTGTTTCGAGCTGGGCTTCGGCTTTGCCGTAGCCGGTCATGGATCGGATCATGCGCAAATTATTTGAGGATCTGTTCTTCTTTGAATACACGGACCAGGGCTTCGACGGCCCGGTCGACCTGTTCCTTGGTATGGGTCGCCATCAGGGCGAAGCGGACCAGGGTGTCCTGCGGGGCGCAGGCGGGCGGGATGACGGGGTTGATGAACACGCCTTCCTCGAAGGAGCGTTTCGTCACCCGGAAGGTTTTCTCCAGGTCGCGGACATAGAGCGGGATGATCGGACTTTCCGTCTGGCCGATCTCGAATCCAGCTTCGCGGAAACGGCCGAGCGCGTAACGGGTGACTTCCCACAGGTGGGCCAGCCGCTCGGGTTCCTGCTGGATGATGTGGAGGGCCTCCAGCGCGCTGGCTGCCGCAGCGGGCGTCGCGGATGCGCTGAAGATATAGGTGCGGACATTGTGCCGCAAGTAGTTGATGACGACACTGTCACCGGCGATGAAACCGCCGATGGAGGCCAGGGATTTGCTGAACGTTCCCATGATCAGGTCGACATCGCCGGTGACGCCGAAATGGTCGCAGACGCCGCGGCCTTCCCGGCCGAAGACGCCCAGGCCATGGGCCTCGTCGACCATGATCACGACATTCTGGTATTTCTGCTTGATGGCGACGATGTCGGGCAGCGGGGCGAGGTCGCCTTCCATGGAGAAGACGCCGTCGACGACGATCAGTTTCACGGCATTCTTGGGCGCGCGCCGGACCAGCCGTTCCAGCTGCTTCATGTCGTTATGCTTGTATTTCTGCTGCTTGGCGAAGGACAGGCGCCGGCCATCGACGATCGAGGCATGGTCCCGGTCGTCACAGAAAATGAAATCATTCTTGCCCACCAGGCAGGAGATGACGCCGGAGTTCACGGTAAAGCCTGTCGATATGCACAGGGCTTCGTCCTTGCCGACAAAGGCGGCCAGTTCCTTTTCCAATTGGACATGGAGGTCCAGGGTGCCGTTCAGGAACCGCGACCCGGCACAGCCGGATCCGTATTTTTCCATGGCGGCGATGCCTGCGCGGATGACGCGATCATCCCCTGTCAGGCCGGTATAGGCGTTGGAGCCGAACATCAGGACGGAGCGGCCGTCCATCTCGACTTCCGTACCCTGTTTCCCGCTGATCTCCCGGAAATAAGGGTAGATCCCTTTTTCCTTCATCTGCTGGGGCAGGTCGTACTTCGCCATTCTTTCATAGAACAGATTCATTTCAATACGGTTTTAGCACGCTACGAAATTAACACAATTTTAGAATAACTGCAAACATCGTCCATTTTCGGATACCGAAATAGACCAAATGACATTTTTTTCTTATTTTTGTAAATTGTTTGAATTTAACCCAAGATTTATGGAAGAGGCTATCAAAACTCCCCAGGAAGAGCCGCGCAAGCTCAATTTCCTCGAAGAAATCATCGAATCGGACCTGGCTTCCGGCAAGGTCAGCAGCGTCATGACCCGTTTCCCTCCGGAGCCGAACGGCTACCTGCATCTGGGACACGCCAAGAGCATCTGCCTGAACTTCGGACTGGCCCAGAAATACGGCGGCAAGACCAACCTCCGCTATGATGACACCAACCCGGTCAAGGAAGATGTCGAGTATGTCGACTCGATCAAGGAGGACATCAAGTGGCTGGGATTCCAGTGGGACAAGGAGTTGTATGCTTCCGACTATTTCGACCAGCTGTATGAGTGGGCCGAGCAGCTCATCATGCGGGGTCTGGCCTATGTCGATGACGAGACCCAGGAAGAGATCCGCCTGCACCGCGGTACCGTGGACAAGCCGGGCGTGGAGAGCCCGTACCGCAACCGCAGCGTCGAGGAGAACCTCCGCCTGTTCCGCGAGATGAAGGCCGGCAAATACGCCGACGGCGAGAAGGTCCTGCGTGCCAAGATTGACATGGCCCATCCGAACATGATGTTCCGCGATCCCCTCCTCTACCGCATCAAGCATGCGTCCCACCACCGGACCGGAGACAAGTGGTGCATCTATCCGATGTATGATTATACCCACGGCCAGTGTGACTCGATCGAGCACATCACCCATTCGATCTGCACCCTCGAGTTCGACGTGCACCGTCCGCTGTATGACTGGTTCATCGAGACCCTCGGCATTTTCCCGAGCCATCAGTATGAATTCGCCCGCCTGAACCTGACCTATACCCTCATGAGCAAGCGCAAGTTGCTCGAACTGGTCCAGAAGGGTCTGGTCAGCGGCTGGAACGATCCGCGCATGCCGACGCTCTGCGGCGTCCGCCGCCGCGGTTACACGGCCGAGGCGCTCAAGATGTTCTGCGAGAAGATCGGCGTCAGCAAGCGTGACCAGCTGATGGACATCCAGCTTCTGGAATGGTGCGTCCGCCAGGACCTGAATGCCCGCGCCAACCGCTACATGGTCGTCCAGGATCCGGTCAAGGTGACCCTGACGAACTGGGAGCCCGGCAAGGTCGAGTATTTCGACTGCCCGCTCAATCCGGCCGATCCGGAGGGCGCCAAGCGTACGGTCCCGTTCACGGGCGAACTGTACATCGAGCGTGCGGACTTCATGGAGGATGCCCCGAAGAAATTCTTCCGGCTCAAGCCGGGCGGCGAGGTCCGTCTGAAATATACCTATATCATCCAGTGCAATGAGGTGATCAAGGACGAGAACGGCAATGTCATCGAGCTCAAGTGCACCTATGATCCTTCGACCCGTCCGGGCGGCGACGGTGCATGGCGCAGCGTCAAGGGCACGATCCACTGGGTCTCCACGGCCTATGCCAAGCCGGTTGAGTTGCGGCTGTATGACCGCCTGTTCACCCTCGCCGACATGAGCCAGGTCCCGGAGGACAAGGACTACAAGGACTTCCTCAATCCGGATTCGCTGATCGTGACCGAAGGATATGCCGAGCCGGCCCTGCTGGACGATGCTTCAGGCATCGCCGTCCAGTTCGAACGCACGGGTTATTTCTTCAAGGACCCGGACAGCACGCCCGAGAAGGCGGTCTTCAACAAGACGACGGCCCTGAAGGACTCTTACAAACCGGAATAGTCCGGTCCCCCATACGAAAAAGAAAGCCCCGGAATGGTTTCCGGGACTTTTCGTTGTCAGTCGGTTTCGTTGCCGTGACGGATCTTTTCCAGGTCCGCGGCATTCCAGCGGAAGGCATAGACCTTCCCGTCCACCGGCAGATACACCACGATCTCGTCCTTGACCCGCGGATGGTACTTGACGCAGGCATGTCCTTCCAGTGCGGTTCCGGCCGGTATGGAATAGTCCCGTAGGTAGCCGATGTTCTCTTTGGCAGCCTGGTCCATCTTCTTGTAGAATTCTTCCGAAATAGCGGCGTCGCCGATGGAGGCCAGGGCGAAAACACCCAGCGAAGCCATTTCACGGCCCAGGTAACTCCCGAAGGACCCGTCGTCATGGCTGGCCAGTTCGCTGTCGATGGCCCGGTCGATGACGACGGCCGTCGCGTAGGTTGCGAAGGAGATGCCGAAACGGGCCAGGTTCTGGCGACGGCGGATGCGGCGCATCAGCTTATCATACGTGTAGAACGAATATTTCTTTCCGGCTCCCGCCAGGGAGGCATCTGTCAATCGCAGCAACCGGGCCTTGTCACCGTCGTTCAGGACATACAGGTTCATGAGCCAGTATTTCCCGTGGTTCCGCATGACGCGGAGGTTCATCAGGATGTACAGGTCGTCGACGGTATAGGCTTTCCAGTCGTCGCCGTGGGCGGTCATGTTGATTTCCGGAGATTCCGGAAGCCCGAGGTCTTCCTGCGCATGGGCGGTGAGGCCGAGGAAGATGGCGAAAAATAGGATCAGGATCTTTTTCATGGTTCTTATTCAGGATGTCTTTCCCTTCGCATCAAATACCGTTCCAGTCCGCGGTGACGGGAAGTATGATCCGGCTGCCGGGCAGCAGGGTGACGGCCGCGGGGGCCATGTCCTCCGATCCCGCCAGCGACGGGTCTTCGAGGAAGCGCTGCGGATTCATGGCGACCTGCGGGAACCAGCTTCCCTGGATCTGGACCATGATCCGGTGACCGGGCTGGAAATGGTGCGCCAGATCGTTCAGGGACCACTCCAGGACAACTTTTTCCCCTTTGCGGACCGGTTGCGGGCGGTCGAAGCCGTTGCGGAACCGAAGCGGCAGGACGCCGCAGCGGACCAGCATCTGGACGCCGTCCGGCCGGCGGTCGATCAGTTTCACAAACAGGTCGGCATCTTCCGCCTCGGTCATGACCTCCAGCCGGACACGGACCTGGCCTTCGACGTTCACCGGTTCCCGGAGGGGCCGGCTGGTGAAAGCCAGCACATCGGGGCGCCGGGCGGCGAACCGCTGGTCGGCGACATGGACGGCACGGTCCCAGTCTTCCGCCGGTTCGGGATGGGAAGGAACTGGATGCCGGGGATCCGAAGTGAAACAGAAGGACTGGGTGCCGGGCTTTGATGAAAGCCGGCGGCTGTCGGAGAGATACAGGGTCATGTCCCGGCCTGCCGGGGGCCATGTTTCCGGTGTCTCCCACCGGTGCGGGGTCGCCTGTCCGGGCTGCGTTTCGGCAGAGGGCAGGATCCGGATACGGGGCCCGGGATCGCCTTTTCCCTCGAGGTAGCAGGCGAAGAAAGGATATTCGATTTCGTACAGGAAATGCTCGGCAGAGCCGGCGCCGAAGTCGGCGGGGCCCAGTTCCCTGTATCCTTTCTTTTTCCAGGCGCCATGGTACCAGGGGCCGGCAACCAGATAGGTGTCGGTCCGGGGGGACTGCGCCTTCAGGCGCCGGTAGGTCTCGAAAGCGCCGTAGCAGTCTTCTCCGTCGTACCAGCCGCCGACGACCATGACGGCCGGCCGGACATTTTTCAGTTGCAGGGCGGGATTGCGGGCTTCCCACCAGGCGTCATACGCGGGATGGGAGCGCATTTCATCCCAGAACGTAACCTGGCCCTGAAGCAGTTCCGTCACACCCCGGCGACCGGTTTTCAGGAACCAGTCATAGTAGGCGCCTTCCGGCCGGGCCACCGGTCTGGGCCAGCGGATGGTTGGGCGCGGACGGAGCCGGAAAAAGGAAGCGCCGAAAGTAAACATGGCATACTGGAAGGCACCGGACAGGTGGGCATCGTCGCCGAGGAACCAGTCCGTGACAGGGGCTTGGGGAGAGACGGCCTTGATGGCCGGATGCCCGCTGAGGGCCGCCAGGGTCGCGTAAAACCCGGGATAGGAGATGCCTTTCACTCCGATGGAGCCATTGGTCCGGCAGTTCCGGACCAGCCATTCGGCTGTGTCGTAAGCATCGGAGGCTTCATCCGTTTCCGTCCCGGACTTTTCCGGCCGGTAAGGACGGATATTCTCAAAGGTCCCTTCACTCAGGAAGGTCCCGCGGACATTCTGGAGAACGATGATATAGCCGGCCGCGACAAAGGCGTCCAAACGGGCGCGCAAGTCCCGTGCATAGGTCTTGCCATAAGGATGCAGCGGATAGGGCGTACGCTCCAGGATAACCGGGTGCTCCTTCCCGTCCCGCGGCTCATACAGTGCCGTAAACAGCGAGACGCCATCCCGCATCGGGACCATCACTTCCCGCTTCGAATAATGCTCCAGGAGCCATCCTACCGTAACTTTCGACTTCATGAATCTGTTCTCTGATTGATTCGCGAATTTACAAAAACTCCCCCACCCCGCAAAACAAATCGCAGTGTCCCCTGTATACAACGAAAGGACCCGGCCAACTTCTGTTGGTCGGGTCCTCAAAAAACGGCGGCTACCTACTCTCCCACCTGGTGGGGCAGTACCATTGGCGATGGTGAGCTTAACTTCTCTGTTCGGAATGGGAAGAGGTGGATCCTCACCGCTATAACCACCGCAATATATTACTTGAGAGATAACAACTTCAATAATCTACTCAGTCGATCCGCGATTTCAACTATCCGACTGCGATCATATTCTCTGTCCCAGAGAAAGATCTCGGGCAATTAGTACAGGTCAGCTGAACACATTGCTGTGCGTACACTTCCTGCCTATCAACGTGGTAGTCTCCCACGACCCTATATGGAAACCTCATCTTGAAGACGGCTTCGCGCTTAGATGCTTTCAGCGCTTATCCTGACCCAACGTGGGTACCCGGCGATGCAGCTGGCGCCACAACCGGTATGCCAGAGGTTGGTCCGACCCGGTCCTCTCGTACTAAGGTCAGTCCTTCGCAAGTTTCCTGCGCCCACAACAGATAGAGACCGAACTGTCTCACGACGTTCTGAACCCAGCTCGCGTGCCACTTTAATCGGCGAACAGCCGAACCCTTGGAACCTGCTCCAGCCCCAGGATGTGACGAGCCG
>Ga0256405_10002196_pt1 | contig 46716 bp, 89 predicted proteins | sample RumenRJG_02DNA_FD_189096 | JGI IMG/M metagenome (GOLD analysis project Ga0256405, IMG submission 189096) | Bovine rumen microbial communities from Lethbridge, Alberta, Canada - RJG_02 | ecosystem: Host-associated > Mammals > Digestive system > Stomach > Rumen | place: Canada: Alberta... | reverse complement strand
AATGATTTTTCCAATGCCGCAGGAAACAATTTGAAACGCTCTTTCACCCCTTCAAGGGGAAGTGTTGTGCTTGTTCTCTCGACATCAAAATCAATGATAACTCTCGCAGCATATCTTCCCTTGATTCTGCTCATTCGCTCCACTCCTTCCATTGACTATCAAGTTTGTCTCTGTACACATGCTCCATCAGCTCATCAGCGTCAATCAGTCTCATCGCTCTTACCTTCTTTCGTTTCTTCCACATCATCAAACGGCTCTGTCGATGCAAAGCATCTTGATAGCATCGATGTAAAATTCTGCGCTAACGTCTGACTTTCTCTCAGCTCTCTTGCATCTGCTTCAATCTCTGTAATGCGTTCCGTCATTTTAATCTTCATCGCTCTCACCTCTCATATCAATAAAAGATAATGGAATCGAATCATCTCTCTCGGCAAAACCGAACCGCAATCTAATTTCACGCTCCACATCTTCTAACGCTTGCATATAACCTTTATGATACTTTGTCGGAATAACAGCATAGTCCTTGCCTTTGTTGCACCAAAAACTCGGCATATCGTAAGCACACCCGATTCCCAAGTCCTGCATTACTCTAATAACAGTGTTGAATTTATCAAAGATTTCTGCTTTCTGTTCTGATAACGGCTCAGTTTGTGCATAAGCATTTTCATAATCTTTTTCTGTTCTCACCTTATCGTCTTTTGGACATATTTTTGCCACAGCACAGCCAATTCCATAATCATCTGGAATGTCAAATATCGCTATATATTTCATTCACTCTCACCTCCGTATGGTTTCGGGAGTGGCATCCATGCGATTACCTTTATCTGCCCTATATAGCAACTCAGTTCATCCAATCCATGCTTAGTCCATTCAGCGAAGCCTGTCACGAAATCGTCCCAACCGTCATAATGTTCACATTGAATAGTGACAAGATAATAGTCGTCATTCTCAGGGTGCTCAGGCAACCTCTCACTGCACGGAATCCGCTCTGGCTGTGCGGATGGCACCTTGCCCAGTGCTTCTGAAGCATCGACTCCGTGCCAGTATTCAACTGCATCAATCGCCGCCTGTCTGCTGATTAAATCATCCATGCTTAATCCCTCTCTGTCCACGGCATATGTTCAGCAAGCCGTGATATAAAGCCTATTAGCGTCTCCTTTTGTTCGTCAGAGCATATGAGCAGGCTGTCGATGTAGCTTGCCATGCGAATAAATTCTCGTTTCAACTCCGTATAATCTTCTGGCTGTGCGGATGGTAACTGCTCAACATATGTCTTCGCAAGTGCCGCACCGCAAGCAATCCCTTGTGCATATTCTGACTTCATCGGGTCAACTGGGAACACTGCGTCAATTACTTCAATCGCCGCCTGTCTGCTGATAGTATCCTCACAAGGCTGTTGCTCTAATGCTTTGATCGCCATATCATAAGCTGTTAGCACATCCTCTGTTGGCAAAAGTAGGTCGCACTTTTTACAATCTCGATTGCATCGTGGTGTGTCTTGCCTTAATACGCAGGTTTTTTCAAATTTAATGACCCCAGCCGCTTCTTTCCTTGTCATTCCTTATCCTCACTTTCTGCCTGCTGTGTGTCTGCTGGTGCTTTCGGCAATTCTCTTTCCTTCTGCAATTCGGGATGCCCTAACGCTCGTTTCAAGTCATTTCCGCTTGCGTAATCATGCAAATCATCAAGGCTTTGATTTCGTTCTTCATCCATCAGCTTCATTTCGTAATCGAAATCCTTGTATAATATGCTCATAAGCGTTCTTGTATCGCCGCTTGTTCCGTTTAATGCATCTACTCCCTTATAGGGTTTTCTACTTAATGCCCTCATCATTGACAGACTCCATAATGTAATTTCGGGTTGTATGGCATTGAGGAAGTACGCCAACTGGTCATCTGACATATTTCTGATATGGTCTATGTATCTCATTCTCCTTTTCCTCCCTTTCTGCCTGTGACTCAATTCACACCAACTCTGACCGCTATCACATCCTCCCACGGAATGGCTTTTGCTTTTTCTTCAATCTCCTCGTCCGACCAATTATCAACTTCTTTCCATCCGTAGTAGTGGCAACAATCATCATACGGACTATCCTCTTTTTCGTAGTACATATTATCATCCTTGCCGATTATCAGCGTTTCTATATGTGGTTCGTAGATGTTACCTGCTAAGTAAGCATAATCATCACTTATTCCATCTGTATCTATCCACGCTATGACTCTCATATCGGGATGATTAGCCATAAGTGTTGCTAATTTCTCCGCATAAGCCTTGTTCTGTTCAAATTCCTTAATCATTCCTATCCTCACATTCTCCATTCAAAACAACTACCTTGTCACTATGCCCTATATCCGCTATTCCAGTAATCTTGTAATTGTAAACATCGGGAAATGGTGTATGTATTCCATCCCTTTTAAATACCATATAAGTCAATTCAACATCAAAATCGGGATAATTCAATAATTCCTCAGCAAGTTCTTTTGCTTTCATTCCTTATCCTCACTTTCTGCCTTGTAGCGCTTCAATCGCCGCCTGTCTGCTGATTAAATCATTCATTTCTGTTCATATCCTCTCTGTCGTGCTTCTTCCAAACTTCGTACAACGCTTTTGCAAGTGGCTTGTCTATTTGTGGTATATTAACCCATTTCTTGTATTCGCTTTCGATTTCCGCAACGTATAGCGGTGTTTTTGGCTGTGCGGGTGGCTGATTCCTCACCGTTTCCTCGCACAGATACATACCGCTCATAATGGTGCACGATCTGCGTATATCATCCATCATCTGCGCTTTCTGTCGTATCTCTTCGATGTGCTCCAGTATTGCCTTCCTGCTGATTAATTCATCCATTATTCTTACCTCTCATTTCTGTGATTGCTTTTTTATAGCCGTATTCATATCCTGCTTGCCATCCATCAGCGTGCTTGACCTTATATGAAAGCGCATTGAAAAACTGTTCAATACTTTCATGTGACTCTGGCGGAGCCTGTACCTCACATAACCAACTATTATTCTTTATCTCTTTCATTCTTTCTCGCTTCCTCTTCCATCTGATCATCTGCATCACTTGCGACCTGTAAAATTGACATCAAAGATACTCCCATAAACATTCCGATGAAAAGCATTATAATTTTCCCGATCATTCATTCATCTCCTTTGCCTTTTTTACCATGTACAAAAACCATATCGCATCTGGAATCATAAGAGCGATTGAAAGAAGAATAAATCCCATCATACTTGGACTTGCCAACCCCTGCGCCGCATCACAATCAAATCTTCCTGCAATACCCAACATCAAGATCATTCCTGCTACCATTAAAATATGTGTCATTCCTTCCATTCCTCCATTTTAGCTCCGCATTTCGGGCAAAAGTTGTGACCATCACCAACTGCTTTCCTGCCGACTGTGTGTGCATTATTGATTTATTCTGTTGGCTCAAAATCTTCACCATAAATAACCTTTCCATTTAGCACAACTTTTTCACATTGATACCAGACGTTTCTTGTTTTCAGCATCATGCAGTTTAAGTGTGGATTATACGGGTCATCTACTTCTTCTAACTCGTAATTCTTGATAGACATTCCTTTGTATATATACTTAAAATTTGCATGAATGCAATTGCCAAAAGGAATTACGTTTTTTTCGTGCCCGACCTCGTTAAACATTCGACATCCCATATCCTCCGCACACTGTGTATGGCATTGCATACAGTAATCTCCACCCATGCACTTGCAATATCCTTCACGATAAATAATTTCAATCTCAGCCATGTTATACCATCCTTATAAATCAAACTCATCCTAAAGGTCTAATTCTTATCTTCTTTCCATTATTGTATATCTCAATCTCAATATTTTCTTTTTTCGCTATCTCTATTAGTTGATAAAGATCAATTTCCTCATTTTTCTTTTTGTCTACTGGACAATAATCGGAATAAGGTATTCCTAGATGTTCCTTAATAACTTCTATATTATCCTTTCCGATAAGTTCTCTGTCTACAAAATTTCTAACATATCTTCTGCTCTTCCCGCATAATTCTCCTGCTTTATATACATCAATTTCCTTTTCTCTTAGCGCATTTAATAATCTTTCTTTATCAACAGGTATTGTGTTTTTTTTATTTTTCTTCATACGATCCACTCTCCTTCTTTTGTTCTAATGATCTCTCCATACTCTCCATCATGCCCGATAGAATATACGCTTCCGTCTGGGCAAGTCTTGAAATCAATATTCCCGTCAAACTCCTCGAGGTAAGTTGCCTGATTATAGACCATTACGTTTGTACCATTTTCTTTGGTTACTTCTGCAATGCTCAGATTCCCTCCGTTCGGAACATTTTCATGATAAAATTTGAGCAATTCCTCTGCCATCTGCGTTAACTTCTTCTCGATCTCGTGTCTTGTCATTTCTTTCCTTCCTTTCTCATCTTGTCCACTTTTTCGATAAGTCTCTGACATTTGTCTACATCAAGCCATCTGTCATATTCTTCATAGTACTGAATCTTGCTCTGAAGTCCTTCAATGATCATTGAAAGCTCTTCTCTTGTAAACTTCATATATTCCACTCTTTCCGCCCGTATAGACGTTAGCTCAGCTTTCAAGTGCCCTAAGTGATTTTCTAATTAGAGTATACACTATATTTTTGAGAAAGTAAATACCTTTTTTGAATTTTTTTTAATTTTTTTTCGCCCAGTCGTTTGCCATATCATAAAATGAATCAAGTTCCTTCCCTTTCCCTCTTGTTGGCTTATTGTCGTAGTTGCCCTCAAGAATCTTAACAATGTTTCTAGGATTCATGATCCAATCAAAGGAAGCCCCGTTCCATGTGCCTGACCCTTTTCTAAGAAAGTCGCTTGCCTCTGCCTTATCAAAAGCTGTAACAAGATCATCCTCTGTGTATGTCTTGAGTCTCGTTCTGATTGCTCTCTTTCTTGCATCAGTCAACTTAACGATCTTCGGCAGTGAAGGACAATGCTCGTGATACATCTCAATTACATGATTGTATATATTATCATCTATATTATTCTTTATATTATTTATATCTATATTATTAGGTAAACTATGTTTAATACCCCTTATTAAACTTTGTTTAATACCCCATTCAACTTTGTTTAATACCCCATTCAACTCAGTTGTACGGTATTCACAAAATTTTACCCCATTGATATTTCTATCTATCTTTTCAATATATCCCTTTTCTGTAAGAGATTTAAGATTCTTCATTACTCCCTGCTTAGAGCTGTTTGTCCAGTCCGCAAGATACTGAAGGCTTCCTGTAAATCTTGATTCTTCGTCCTGTGAAAAGCCATAAATGATAGCATATACAAGCAACTCATTACCCTTCAGATTGAGCCTGTTAATCATCCATCCTTGTATGCAGATAAAATTCTCATCGTTTACTTTTCCCATGATAAATCTCCTATAAATCAAAAACCTGCATTTGGGAAGGTGACGGCTTCCACAAATACAGGTCTCCCGTGTCGATTATGAAATTTCAGCCGATCGTAGACCGTCACTCCACAATCGACACTGTATATCAATCCGCATAGCGGATATGATCTCCTTCGTTAGGGGAGTGGCTGAAAAAGACAAAGACCACTCCCCTATCTTGAAAGAAAGGAATCTTTAGTGAGCAATGGCATACCCACTACTATTAGTATACACTTCTTATTCTGAAAAGTAAATACCCTTTTTGAAATATCATGTTTCTTTTATTCTGATTCCGTGAACGTAGAGCATGAGCTTCCTCTTTATCTTGTAGACCTCGGTTCTTATCCCTTTACAGTCTTCAACAACATGATTTCCCTGCTTGTCGTCATACTCAAAATCAGAAATATAAGAGCATTCTTTTTCAATGACCTTGCCCTGCTTCCTTTCCCCTTTGTGCGCACCTCTGGAATACACTTCCTCTGTATCTTCTCGCTGAGTGGGAAGCAGAATATATCTTTTCTGCCTTGCAAGGTTGCTGATCTCTCCTGCTCTCTCTAACAGCAACAGCTCATGGTACCGTCTTGCCTCTTTTTTGCTGTCAAAGACGATACCATTTACTGTCACCTTTTTGCTGTGATATTTGCTCATTTGCCTGTGCTCCCGAAGCCGTCTGCTCCCCTATCTGTGTCAGAAAGTTCCTCCACAATCTCAATATCTGGATACAAGCATTCAACAATAACAAGCTGAGCGATTCTTTCATTCGGAGTGATAAGCCACATCTGATCTGAATGATTGTAGATCGTCAGACCGATTGCGCCACGGTAATTCTCATCAATGACTCCTTCAACCTGCAAGCCGTCACGATTCAATCCGCTCCTGCTTTTAATCAGTCCGACACAGCCTACAGGAAGCTCTACATGGACTCCAGTATTAATAAAGACACGACCTCTTGGCGGTACCGCATAAGACTTCCCTTTAGGACTTTTCAAGTCAAGTCCTGCATCTTGCGGGTGTTTTCTCTCTGGCATATTAGCAATATCATCAAGCAGAATTTTCATACTATCTCTCCTTTATTCAAACGGTAAAGACTCATCAAGCTTATCTGGAATGCTCATAAACCCATCAGAATCAGTTTTAAGCGTGCTAGAAGGCTTATTCTCGGCTTTTTCACAGAACGTGTGGGAATTTACTACTACATCGGTTGTGTAGATCGTAGCACCGTCTCTGTTCTTATACGAGCCTGTTTGAAGTCTTCCAGACACTCCGACCTTAGTTCCTTTTTTGAGATACTTCTCAGCAAACTCTGCTGTCTTGCCAAAACATACACATGATATAAAGTCTGTTTCTTTTTTTGTGCCAACTCTGTCAATAGCAATAGTATATCTTGCTACGCAGGTTGGATTCTCTCCCTGTGTATATCTGCACTCTGGGTCTTTTGTAAGACGTCCTATTCCATTAAACTGATTCACTTTTCAGCCTCCCTTAATTTATCAAATTTCTCATTCATATCAGATTCAATCAGATTATTTACATATGCGGTTTTATTGAAGCCATTGATCCTGCAATATATGTCTAACTTGTTGTTGACTTCCTTTCTTACATGACAACTAAATGTTCCATTTTCACTGCTGACATTTTTATAACCGTATTCTCTTTGTGCCATTGTTCATTCCTTTCTATTTGATTCTGAGCGATTCCCCACGCTCTCCAAGCTCCGCAAAGTCAAGAATCTCTCCTGCCTCCAACGCTTCACGGATTGCGTCTTTATTGAAATCATATTTCACATTTCTAAACTCATCGGGAACATCGTTCGCTGTTGCAAACGGTGAGATTACTACAGGAATCTTACCACCATTTTTAGCCACGGTAAAGGTATGATTAGCTGTCTGAATCTTCTTTCTGCCAATTGCGTTCATGGACTTCATAAGCGTTTCTTTGATGCGCTCCGCTCTTGCCTCGAATGTCTTCTTTCTTTCCTGCAGTCTTTTGATCTCCGCAGAAATAGAATCGATATCGGAATTGATTCTCTGAACAACAAAAGCATAGCCGTCTGCTTTGTCCTCAATCTCTCCGCTGATTTCTTCCATTGCAGAGGAAAGTTCCTCAAGATCGACCTCTGGGTCTTCCGCCATTGCTAAAAGATTGATGTACTCATTCGTTAAATCGTAAATGTTCATATGTACCTCCTAAAGATAGTTCTTTCCAAACGTTTCCATCCACTTCTCGTGCCCGTATTTGCCCTCATATGCCTTTTGGGCGGTTTGCTTGAGTATTTTATCGAGTCCTGCTCCATTCTTCCCATGAACGCCATCAGAGCCTCTGTGACAGGCAGGGCAAAGGTAAACAGTCAACCCGTATTTGTCCGCCAATCTTCTCCCTGCCGTGCCATGAATGCAGTGATGCTTTTCCAACGGATAGGATGTTCCGCAGAAATAACATACCTTCTCATGCTGAATGATGCTTTTCATATTCCTCTATCGCTCTTTTCACCTCTCTCGACTCTGGAGTTTCAAGCCCCATCTCTTTCATTTCTGAGATCACGCCGTCAATCAAAACAGACATCTCTTTTGTGTCGTATGTACTGCTTCCAAAATAACACAGGAGTTGAACTGCTTCCTTCCCGTTTATATTTATCGTCCCGATCTCTTCACACTCTCTCCATTGTGCTTTTACAGATTCGACCACATTCGGTTTTACGCAAATGTATGTATATTTTCCATACCTCTTCAGCATCATAAGATATACATTCCATTTATCCGTCCGCAGAGCCATGGCTATATCTGAGAGACAAGCCCACAATAAAGCGTTTGCATCAAGTGATCTTTTCTTTCTGTACTTCTTTGCCTCAATCGAAAGCTTGTCAAGATTCTTTATTTTTTCAATCTCATTCAGTGAAGATTGCTCATTGACCGAAAATGTTATAGTATACTTTTCTGTCTGCCAATCCATATTGACAGACAGGAGCTTTCCCGTGAACCTCATCTCTTTTTCTTGTTGTATGCAACAATAAGCTCTTCGAGCTTCAGCTCACCGAGAGAATTTACTTTGTAATAGTTAAGAATCTTTGTGAGATTCTCCTCGTCATAATTCTCAGCTACAAACTTCTCCATCTCTGCTCTTGGTGGATAAGCTGTCTGCATACGCTTCTTTGCTTTCAATTCTTCCGACATATTCTGGTCTGGATCATCGCCTGTAATGATCTTGTATGCCTTGAGAAGTGCATACTTATCGGCATACGTCATTGCCTTACCGGGAGCCTTGTCCTGTGAGTCAACACCGTCTGCGAAGCTCTCAATGTCAATAAATGAATCAGGATTGTCGATACAAAGGAATCTGTACACGGTCTTGATTCTCATGTACATCTGATTCTTTTCCTTCCCGTCATATCCTGCAGTAGTAAGCACTCCGCTGTCAATGATCTCTCTGCTGACTGGGTAGCTATAGACTCCGTACTTGGCCTCGATAGGTTTAACTGCCGCCAATACGTCAGCCTCTCCTACTGCCTTGTAGCTGTTCTTTCCGTAGCCTACGGAAAGATTCTTTGCCACCACAGAGATTTCCTCCGTGATCTTGCTCATGCGATAGAAGATGTTGTTTTCACTCATTTTCGTTTCCTCCCAAAATATATACTCTTAATGATTCATCAAGTGCCTCTCCTTCAAGCCATTTGTTCCATGCCTCTGGATACCTGCGCTCGAACTCTTTCATCAACCAACCTCTGACAGTATAAACGTCTTCATCATCTATCTTTGATGTAAGCTCCCATGCGTCAAGGAGCTGTCCAGTTGTTAACTTTTTCAGAAATGCTTCCCCTATGCTCATATAAATCCTTTCTTATAAGTGCTTTGATGTAGCCCTGTTTATTTGGTACGGAATCCAGTTTTGCTAAGATATCCGCATCTGTCTTTAGATTCAATTTCATTTTTATCTGCCGTGTGTTCTCGGCGTCATATCTAATGCTTGATGCATATACTCTTCCAATCTTCTTTTTTTGTTCCATTCTACTCCTTCCCCCGTATAGCCGACAGGTCAGCTCTTGAATTATTCTACTTGGCTCTTATTTTTGATTCCTCTCTTTCATATGACTCAACTTTCTAATTAGAGTATACACTATTTATTTAAGAAAGTAAATACCCTTTTTTATTTTTTAATGCATTTTTTACAGCCCGTCTCCTGTAGACATGTTTTCGCTCCATACTATCCTTTCTTTTCTCCTCAGATATCTTTTCTTTGATCTCTTCCCTCTCTTTCTTGTATCTGAGGTATTTATTGCAATCTTCCCAACACATATCATGTCTGTCTTTACAGTCTTTACAAGGTGCGTTCATTTTTGCCTCTTTTCAATATAACAAGCTCTGCTCCGAGCACATTAAGAATCTTAATCAATACAGCAACTTTCATTTTTCTTTCCCCTGTTGTCCACGCCTTTATGTTCTTCCTGCCATATTCATGTTTTGGAAACAGGGCATATACCTCTTTCTTTTTTCCCATGATCGCTCTTTTTAGATAACCTAAAATATCCCGATAATACTTGCCATCAGCTTTGACAGCAGGCTGTTGATCGAAATATTGTAATATATCTGACAGCCCATCAAGCGTTATATGCGTGCTAAGTCTCAGCCAATAATATATGGTCTCTGGCTTATAGCCAATCTTATTCCCTGTAGCACTAACTGTTATTCCGTTTTGCTTAAATAGACTTGAAATATAGTCGGCAATCTGCTTTTCTGTCATATTGTCACCTCTTTTTAGATTTTCTTAAAATCATCAACTCTGCTCCAAAAACGTCCAATATTTCCAATAAAGCGCATAGCTTCAATCCATGTTTGTGAGTCGCCCACAGTCGGATGTTTCCTCTGACATATTCAGGGTCTTTGTGATACTTTGAGATCGCCTTTTTGTTTTTGCGGACCTCCGTGCCGAGCCAAGTCAAAATGTCAAAATGGAATACCCCATTACTGTCCATTACCGCAGGAACTTGATCGAACATATCAAGAATAACCGTCAGCCCGTCAAGCGTGATTCGGGTCTTCATGGCAAACCAGCTGTAAAACGTGTTCGCCCTGTATCCGCATTCCACCGCCGCCTGTGTAACATTCTTTCCATCTTTCTTCAGATTGTATCTGATATAACTTATCACCTGTTGCTCGTTCACCAGTTTTCCTCCTCGTCTTCCTCATTGTATTCTTCGAACCTGTACTGCCCATCGCACTCGTAAATAGTTCCAATCGCAGGCTCAGCGTTCATCTTCTCAAGATACTCTTCATCAAGGCATCTGTCTGCAAGACTTGCGAGAATGTCTTCGTAATCGTTGCCGTCCAAGCAAGAGTCGATCTCGCTCAGAATATCTCCGCAGTCTGCGTACTTCTCAAGCCAGTTCGCGTAACTGCTGAGGTCGTTGAACCAACCTTCGATATAATGCGTATTGTCGTATACATCACCGTCATTATACCACTTATAGATCAGCTTGTTTACGGCTGTGCAAATCTGCGTTGCCTTTGTCTCTCCCTGTCCGATGTTCGGCAGATACATCTGATTCACTCTTTCAAATTTCTCAAAATACTTCATTTCATTATTCCTTTCTTACAATGTCCAAATGTCTATATGCTCAAACTCTCCAAGTGCCTCAGTATCAATGAGCCATTCGCCGTTTACCAAGAAGGTTTCATCTTCTTCATCGGTCGCTTCTCTTTTCTCCAAGCTCTTCAGAAGGCACTCTTTACAGACCTCATCTCCATCGAATCTGTAAAGCCCGTCAGTCTCTTGATTGCACCAATCGCAAATAAATTCATAATGTCCTTGATTGCAGATATGTCCCATACAGGGAAGTCCGATGTCTGTGCATCCTACACATTCACGAATATAGTTTACCATGTTTTCTTCCTTTCTTTTCTCTTAGGAGTTACTAGTCGTTTCCCGAAGCCCCTGACCTTCGATCTTGAAAGCCCTTGACCTGTACTTTGAAAAGCTTGCTCCCTTTCTGTAATTTAAGTATACACTATAAAAACAGAAATGTAAATACGTTTTTAAAATTTTTTTCAAAAAAAATATCCGCCCCGTTTTTACACGGAGCGGACTTCAGAAAAATAGAGGTTTATGTTTTGGGTAAACATAAAAGTATTCAATACAATAATATCATAGAGCGTCAACTACCCCCACTTACGCTCACTTCGTTCGCTAAGAAGTGGGAGCTTGTCACTATCCGGTAGTGCAGACGATTTTGGAAATCTCCTACCTTTTTAGAATGCCATAAGGCAAACTGACGTAACACCGTGGGACGGTTGACAACGCCCCTTACAGCAAAGATTTACTCTGCTGTAACTGTATCAGGTACTAAATAATCAATTCCCATACGATACAGATTCATTGCACCTATACGGTCATCATTTGACTTATAACCGCAATTTTTACAACAGAAAAGATGTATTTTCTTATTGCGGTTTGCTCTTTCTGTATGTCCGCACATAGGACAGCATTGACTTGTATAAGCAGGATTTACTTTAATCACTTTGTCATGATGCTGCATTGCTTTATAGATAAGTTTTTGTTCCAAATCGTAAAAAGCCCAGCTTACAGAAACATATCTGTTTTTCAGCTTGATTTTTTCAGTAGCAGAACGAATTCCGGTCAAATCTTCAAGAACAAAAAGGGTATGCTCCGGATTGTTTTCAACGAGTGCCTTCGATACACAATGGTTAATATCCTGCATCCAACGGTTTTCTCGCTGACCGATAGCCTTTAATCTTTTTCTTGATGACGGCGTTCTGACCTGCTGTAACTGTTTGCGGAGATTTTTATAATGTCCACGTTTTTGTTTGATAGTTTTACCACTGACAAAGCCAGATTGATGTTTACTGTTATAAGTTGCCACAACAAAATTGGTTCCACGGTCAATGCCAACAACATTACAAATATCAGAATCAGAACATTCTGAAACTTCAAAAGTCACTGGAATGTGCAGAAAATATTTCTTATGTCTATAGACAAGTTTTGCTGTTCCAAATTTGTAAATCTCTTTATCAAAATATTTTTCCATACCTTGTGAACAGTAAGCTAATTTGATTCTGCCATGCAAAGTATTGACTGAAAAACAATCCTGATTTAAAGAATAATCTCTATTCCAAACTAAATCAAATTGAGGAACTTTAAATTCAGGCTGAATCCATTGATGCTGATTTGTTTGAATCGTTTTATATCTGGCAATGACAGTTTTAAATACAGATTGTGTCATTTGAGAACCAAGCCCAAACTTTTCTCTGAGTTCATAATACAATTCCTGATTCAAAGAAAACTGTTTTAAATTATGGGTTTTGAACACATATTCAGATACAAAGTTACAAGCATTACGATAAGTGTTAGCTGTGTTAATCAGCAGCTCATAATATTCAGATGGTACAATAAGCTGTATTTTCGCCGTTACAGTCATTTGCATATATTTTCACCTCTTTTCACTAAATATATTATATCATATATTTTAGTGATTGTAAAGAGGAAACTAAAAGTTTTAATATTGAAAGGGGAAAGCGGCATTCCTCCCCGACCTAAGAGGTCGGGGTATCCTGCCGCCTATCCATGATCTCAGTCAATATTATTAGTGCATATCTTATCTGGAAAGATAAATCGTTAAAAAGAAAAAGACGGCAGTTTTACCTGCCGCCTTTTCACGTGTTAAATTGGAAAGAAACTAACATTTAGCACATATCGCACCTTTAATATAGCACCATATTCAAATCTTGTCAAATCCTTCTCATGACGCTTTTATACAACGGTGGATTCACCACTTGCAAAGTCTGCATTAACTCATCTATGAGAGGCATGATCTCTTCTGTAGTCTTTCCATAGATCGCCTTCGCAAATTCGCTTTCGCTTTCATACTGGATTATGTTTCCTGCTGAAAATGAATACTGCAAAGGAGCTGTTTTTACATCCTGCTTTTCTTCCTGCGTATCTCTTTTGATATTATCAAGAATCGTATAATAAGCCGCAAGTTTTATGCAGGTATTGGCATTCGGATTGCGTTGCCCTTGACACTCTGCAATCGCTTCTATAAGGTCTTGTTCTTGAATCAAGGGCGCACCACCTTTACATCTGCTCTACCTTGTGAATGAGCGTTTTAATCTCTTGACGGATTCTGTCATCCTGTGCATCATCCATCAGCTCTCTAAGCTCCATTACAATGCCCTCAGAGGCTCTTGAATAGCCCTCAGAGCTGTATCTGCCCATACTATCACGTCTTGCATTTCTGCCACGCCCACGGGCGTAAGAGCGACCGCCACGACCGCCTCTTGCACCGTAATTGTATGAGCCATCATTATAAACTCTGCCAATCATATCACCGCTATATTCCTCATCTTCAGAACGCTCTACGATGTTGCATATATGGTCAATCGCACTTGCGGTATATTTGATCGCTTCCACATCGTCCTTTGAGAACTTGCCATTATCAGCATAGTCCTCAAGCTCATTCATAAGCTTTTCTTTTAACTCATATAATTTATGCACGACTTAACCTCCTTCCTATGCCGTTCTGCTAAGATAAAATATTAAGTATCCTGTACATACCATCTTCTGCCTAACCTTTCGGCATTGACCTTTTTACTGTTAATCCACCGATATACAGTTGTATTAGTAACATTGTGTTTTTTTGAATATGTAGTCACGTCAATATAGCCTTGTGGTATATTATGAGAAATAGTCCAATCCTCAATAATTTCTGCTAATGACTTGCCTCTTCCAATGCGATGATATACAAAAAATTTATCTGTAATACCAAAAGCATCAGCAAATTCCGATGCGGAGTAATACTTGCCTTGATATTCATAAAATTTAGTTATATTTCGGTTTCGCATTTGCTCCTGAGCGGTAGCAAATCGACAATTACTTGGAGAATATCCTTTATTGTTATCAATTCTGTCTATACTCCAATAATGCCCATCAATTTTCGGGTCATATCCATTCTCATATGCCCATTTATAAAAGGATTCAAAAGAGTTACGCCACTCTTCGCACACATCAATTCCTCTTCCACCATATCTTTTATAACTATTACAATTTTCATTATAACATCTATTTAAAATTCCTCTGTATTTACGATATAGTTTTGTATTTGATTTTCCATGCTTTGTGTGACTATTACCCCATTTATTTGCCACTTCTTTTCTCAAACAGCCACAAGAGGATTGTCCGTATAGCAATCTTGAATAATTCAAAACAACTTCATTTCCACAATCACACCTTAATAACCATTTTGATCTTCCTGTCTTTTCTACGCAGACCAATCGTCCAAATCTTTTGCCTGTAATATCTATATGGTTATATTTATCTCTCTTTTGCATAATTAACCTCCGTAAATGAATTGTTTTCTACGCAATTCATTATATCACAGATTTACAAATTATGCAACACGGCTAATTGACAAACTTCCGTCTATTACATTGATTACAGGCGTAGGAACCGTTGCAGGGTCATTTACTGTTCCGTTGACATATTCAACTGCTACAGTAAAGCAACAGCCTCTAGGAACATCAATCGTTGCACGACTTGTCACGTTTCCATACTCATCAACCGCCGCAGGAGTGAATATGCTTCTACTTCCATCTCTGCTTTCTCCAGATACCACGATGGCAGTTGCAATAGGTGTAACAGCTCCGCCGGTAGGGATTGCGATGTTACCGGTGAATTCTACGTTGTATCTTGCAAAGCAGTTGTTTGTCTTACCCTTTAGAACAAAAATCCCACCACCTTCATGGTATACGTTACCTCTATTGCATGGGATAGAATCAATGAATGTGATAGGAGTGTTCAATGGAACATTTTCGACCACATCTCTTGTTAAATATTCTGCCATAGTGAAACCTCCTAGAAGTTATTTCCGCATCCGCAACCGCAACCGTTGTTGCTATTGCAGGTGAAAATAGGAGTTCTTCCGTATACAGGAGTTGTAGGAACAGGACAGGTGTTCAGTCTGTTATACAGAGCATCAACCTCGTTGGAGAATCCCTGCTGAATAAGAGCGTTCTGTGCAGTCTGAGATGCCGCAAGGTTCGCCATATTAAGCTGAGTGGTAAGCTCTGCAATACGGTCATTTTTCGCCTCAACCTGTGCCTTAACACCGTCAAGCTCAAGCTGACAGAGCTTATCAAGGATAGCCTGCGTTCCGCTTGTCTGACTCTGAATAATATCACGAGTGTTGCTAGCATCTGCAAATCTGGTAGCATTTCCCTCGTTCTGAATGATGTTCTGTGTCTGACAGCTTGCTAATTTATTGTCACAACGGCATTCTGCAAACTGAGAGCCAAGACTATTGAAGCCCTGCATCATAGCAGTCTGCATGCCGAAGTTCTGATTCATGTTCGCCATCTGTCTGCCGTTGTTTGCGATCTCTGCCTGTGCAAAGCCGTTAGCCACGCCTGCATTTACTCCTGCAAATCCGTTGCAGAGCTGTGTGCTGATATCGCTGATACCATCACGGATAGATGTGATGTTTGTGTTCATCATCTGGTCTCTGAAGCCGTCAGATGTGATCTCTGCTTGATTCATCCACGGATAAAGCATTGCGCCATCAGCCGCAAAGCCGCCTACTCCGCCACCGCCAAAGCCGAAGCCGTTACCCCAGCCACCGCCTGCAATGAGCAGAAGTAGAATAATCCAACCCCACGAGTCTCCGCCGAAACCGAAGCCACCGTTGCCACCATACATAGGTTGAACGGGCATCACCATGTCATTAGAAGTACCATCAGTAAGTGCCATAATTAAAAGTCTCCTTTCTGCCCCGTAACTATTAGGGGTTAGTGACTATCTCAAATGATAGCCAGTGTTAATAAGTTACTATGTAAACTTGCAAGTATTACCGTTTGAAATGCTGTGCCATCTGCATTGCCCTGTCATACTGTCTTTGTGTTACCTGTCCCGATTTCATAAGATGTTGTATAATAGCATTCGGGTCGTTTGCGATATCCTGCGGCACGTTAAATTTTTTCTGCATGAGGAATTGCATTGGGTTTTGTTTGAGATTCTGAAGTGCGGACGCCATGTTTGGCTGTTGCCTTTTCATAGACTGATATAAATAATTTGACATTTTTCTGTTCCCCTTTCATTTAAGTAAAACATATGATATAATAATCCCAAAAAGGAGATTATTATGACAAAAGAACGTGTTAATATTATCGGTAAGCGATTTGGTAGGTTGGTTGTTTTAAAATATTCACATAATGTCGGATATTCTAAATATTTTCTTTGCCAATGCGATTGTGGCAATAAAAAAACTATTGCAAAAAGCAATCTTACTACAGGCAAACAGGTTAGTTGCGGATGTTATCGTACCGAAAATTTAGTTAATTCAAACAAACTACCAAATGGTTATTTACGTCTTGGCAAAATATACAACGCTATGAAAAAAAGGTGTTATGACCCATCGTCAAATCGCTATTACCGTTATGGCGCAAGAGGAATAAAAATTTGCGATGAGTGGCTAAATAATAAAAATTCATTCCGTGAATGGGCTATAAATCATGGCTATAAAGACGGATTAACTATTGACCGAATAGATAATAACGGTAATTATTGTCCTGAAAATTGCCGTTGGGTCACTCGACAGGAGCAATCAAATAACACTTGCAGGACAGTCATGATTGAGTATAACGGCAAAGCGCAAACATTAACACAATGGGCACGTGAGCTTAACATTCCGACTTCAACGCTTCATAACCGTTTACGAGTTCACGGATGGGATGTTGAAAAAGCATTTACAACTCCCGTTCGTGGGCATCGTTAACTTTTGACATATCGCCTATCATGTTTTCAAGCCTTTTTATCTCTTTTTCCATTTCGTCTTTTGTAGCATAAATGGCTTTATTGCTATAAACAGCATTTTTATTTTCTGGCGTTTCTCTTACGGTATAATCCAAAACTTTTATACTCGGCATACCGCTTGCGTCAGCACTTTTTAGGTATATAACATTTTCATCACTATCCCAGAGTTGCACTGTAGTATTCGGAGCGACAAGATAACTCTTTGCTCCTGCTTCTCCTTGAACCCAGATTATCCCTGAGCTTTGCGCTTGCTGTTGATTGTTCTGCATCTGGCTCGGATTGTATCCGTTATACTGCGGATAATACATCTGCTGATAACCTACTGGAAACTGATAAGCCATTTACTCACTCTCCTTTGACCAATAGTAAACAGGAATCTCATTTGAGCTGTCCCAAGCATCATACAAGATTCCATCAATGACGGTTGCTACATGGTTCCCTGTTCCGAGAACATATATCCCATTTTGGTGTTCTTTGCAAAAATCATCGAACGTATAGCAGTCTGGACAGGTGTTTGGAATAACGTGTTTATAAAAGCCGTTCTGCCTGAGGACTGCTCCCCATACCGAATTGGAGCTCGGCATATCTCCCATCTTGTAACCATTTATAGCGGACATCAGATAAGCCTCTTCCCATCCTACATTTAGGGCAAGGCTGAGCGCACGAACGGAGCAATCTCCGACACGCCTTTTGGCAGGATTATTGTTGAACTCAACCCACATTTTTGAACTCGCTTTCAATCTGATCTACGAAAAGAACCAAAGCAACATAACCGCAGTTATTCCATATGTCATAACAAGCGGACTCTGCTTTTTCTCTGCTATAATTGCAACGAATCAATCTATCAATATATTTCTGCATTTCTGTCTCCTTCCGATTTTTATAATAATAAAAAAGATGCACCGTGAGAATGTTCTCAAAGTGCATCTTTCGATGTTAGATTAGTGCATTATATGTGTCTAAAAATCTTTTCCTGACCTTTATACACTATTTTCTTTATCTGTCTGACCGACATTTCAAATTCCTCTGAAAGTTGGTCAAATATTATTCCGTCAAGCAACCTTCTTTTCAATATTCTCCGATCTCGCTCTGAGAATATCCATTCATCAATCAGATGCTCGACCTCGGAGCGACTTAAATCATATTCGATCATCTTCTTCTCTTCCGAACCTTCACGCCTCTACTTCCGCTCCGTCTCCGTCTCACTCTGATTCGTACTCTCTGTGCCATTTAACACATCTCCTTGTGTTCCGAGATTAACATTATTCACGCCTTGCCCATCTTGTGCATATGAGTATGAATATGTATCAAATATTGTCCATTCATATATCCAAGCTACATTAGTAATAAACATTAAAACTAAGGCAACAACGGCAATTATTGTGAGCTTCTTAATCGTCCTCTCAGCACGCACCATAGCTGACTCATATACAATATAGGGTACATTTCTGTTTTCGTCCATATGAACCTCTCAGACCTTACTGTTAAGGTATTTCTGCCATGCTTTACAGGTTTTCTCTCCAAGAATACCGTCCTCATCGAGCTTCGCACTTCGTGTCCTATTCAGCCACTTCTGGAGCTTCGTAACGGTCTCATATCCCGCAATTCCGTCAACCTCCGCACCGACCATTTTCTGAATAGCTTCCACAAGCACAGAGCCGTCCTCAGGATAATAAACAAACTCCCATGAATCATCTATGCAGGCAGGAAGATAAACTCTGCAATCTGAGTTCTGATCGGACACAATACCGTCCTCATATGTCTTCATAACCTTCTGAGACAGGTAAGTTGTATCACAGCCCCAAATACCGTCCTCTTCAATCTTGCTTGACGGTGCAACAATAGGAGCGGATGATGAACCACTACCAAGTCTTTTATTGACCTCAGACGCAAGAGTGCCAAGACGGGAGTAACACCAATCTCCAGGGCACGATTTTGAATCGTACCAACGATGGGCTGTCAAACAGGCTTCTCCGTCTTTGATATTATAATTCCAAGTCTTATTTGCTGACCCAAGCCAAAGGAGCTTCTTGATGCCGTTGCGCTTGCAGATATCCGCACAAAGTAAAACGAGCTTATTCCATACTGCGCTGTTGAAAGCATACGGGTGATACGCATCGGAAGCACATTCAATCGTTACCGCTCTCTGGTCATTAAATCCGCTTGAAGTGCACCATGAACGGTTTTTCTCATCGACAACAAGAACGACCTTCCCGTCCCTGCCAATGCCATAGTTACAACTTGCATCACGCCCCGCAGGGAAGCAGGCTCCAATTCCGCTTGCTGTAAGTTGTCCTACTACGCAATGAGGAGTGATATACACGATCTTGTGTGTTCTCTGTCCAGAATGATTCGGGCTCTTATAAACGACATCAACAAGTCCGCTATTTGAGTATCCCATTTACTTCACCTCCTGCGATCCGTTCTTTAGCGATGCAAGATAATCATCCGCTCTGATTGCGTGCTTGGTGAATGAATTATTATACCACCACGCTACAATAGCACTTGCGATTGTCCAAACGATAGATACAATTTGATAAATATCGTTTTCAGCAATCTGAATCGTTCCCTTTCCGAAGATCGCAAGCAACTGATTCAAAAGTGCAAGTGCAAGAACAATCGTCCTCGCTATTGTGTCTGGCTGAATCTTTGTATTCATGTTCAATCTCCTCCTTTTCGCTCAAGGTCTAAATCATCAACTTCCTGCTTCATCTTCTCAATCATGCCGTTTCCGCCAAGATCATGGTAGGCGGCGTACATGTCCTTAAAGTTTTGATATGCATATGACGGAATTGTTCCTTTTGCTGTATATCGGTCGTGATACTCAATCAACTGTACACGGAGAAGGAGCATTGTTCCTCTTGCGTTTGCGTCTCTTTCCTTCTTTTGATCTTTTAACAGCTTGATGATGTACCCGACAAGTAAAGGAAAAAGAACGGAATACACTGACATTATTATTTGCACTATCACGCTTCAACCCTCCTCCGACAGTTGTTCCCAAAGAGCTTTTGCAGATGCAGGATTCCATTTCAGATTTGAAATGTGTGATTTCTTGCACCTGTATACAGCTCCGTCAAACCTTACCTTGTCGCCAACTATGTAGTTGGCTCTCCTGTGCCAATGAGGTGTTATGTTATACCTCATATCAAGTTCGTTGTTTACAAATTCCTCAAGTTCATCGTGTTCCATTGTGCCACACCTGCGCTAATTAATGATGAGATGATTGTTTCCATGTTATGCTGGTTCCTCCCGCATCTTGCTTGCATATGTTGACCAGTTTGTCGCAGTCTGATACGCTTCGAGACTGCCTACAGGAACATAGATGATACAGTCTGAGGGGATGCCATTAAAAGCGTTAGCGCTTGAGAGTGTCGGAGGTGTTGTTGGCAGAAGGTGGTATTTAGCCATGCCATAACAATAACTGAACGCATAAGTCCCAATGCTTGTAACGCCATCTGGTATCGTGATGCTTGTAAATGGGTGACAATAACTGAACGCATTGTTTCCAATGCTTGTAACGCCATCTGGTATCGTGACGTTTGCAAGTAAGTAGCAATAGTAAAACACATCGTTTTCAATGCTTGTAACGCCATCTGGTATCGTGATGCTTGTAAGCGAGTGACAATAACTGAACGCATAAGTCCCAATGCTTGTAACATCGCCCATTCCAGATACTTTTTTTAGCGCATAACAATTTTGAAAACAATATTGCCCGATACTTGTCACACCGTCCCCGATATGGACACGTCTAATCCTGCCCCTGTTGTAAGAATTTGCATTTGCTTTTGAACCGTAAATAGCATACCCATTCGAACCACTTGTACCTGTCAGATTCAGCGTCCCATCCGTCACCTCAAGCGTGATTTCATAGTCTCCGCCTGTTGCATATGTGTGATTATGGACGGTTGCACTTGTGCCGCCAAAAGTCTCCGTAGCACTTCCATCGCCCCAATCTACCGTCACGCCGTTTGCCACGCTCTGCCCGAAGTACAATGGGAAAGTCAGCCTGTTGGCAGGTGTGTCAGGGTCAATGTGTATCCATATATGCGTCTTTCCGTCTGTCGGCTCTGGTTCATCTCCGCCGCCACCACCCTGATTCGTCCCAACAACCTTCACTCCATTCACATATGCGGTCTTGCCCTGTGTAATGTCACCTGCCACAGCATCTGCATCAGAGGTATCATCAAAGCTAACAAGCCCTCCTCCGTACTGCGGAAGTTTGATGCTAGGAACATCGGGAAAGACTGCTCCCATAAGCTCAATGTTTTTTGCCATGCCCGTTCCTCCTTACTGAATGGTCAGAACCTTTGTTGTAGAGTCCTGTGAGATGGTCGGGACTGTCACGTTTCCAGTGTACTTGCGTCCGTCCGCTCCATATCCAGTCACGCCGTTCAGAAGCTGTGAATCGCTGTTCAGTGTGGCATCGGCAGTGTCAGTAAATTTCGCTGTTCCGCCTCCCACTTTCGGAATATCCACTTCGGGAACGCTCTGATATGTTACTCCGTTAATGATTACATTCTGTGCCATGTAAAGCCCTCCTATGATACAGTTAATGTTGAACCGTCCCAAGTGATTAAACCGTAATTGCTCGGAATCGGATTGATGGTTATGTTCTCGTAAAGTGCCGTGTTTGCCGTCTGAAGTGTTTGCATCTCGTCTGATGGCGTAATTTCCGTAACACCCGTGTAAGCAGGCAAATCGGAATGTTTGATGTTGGTTGCAATTTCCGCTTCCGCCGAGATGATATTTTTTGTAAACTCTGCCGTGACTTCGATTGCCCTTGCGATCATGTCGTCATCACTTCCCTTGACTTCAGCGGTTCAATGCTGATAGGTGCGCTCTGCCGTGTTCCGACAATGTTTCCGTCTGCAAACATCGCCCTCATCTGCCATCTGAATGTCGTGGAAGAATTCAATCCCAATGTATCTTCTTCTGTAAAGTGAATCTCGAAAGAATTCTGCTCAGCGTCCACTATTACATCTTCCAGCCCGTAGATGCTCTGCTTGTAGCCGTTCCATATTGTGACTTCCAGTTTCGTGACATCAGTAACAAGAAAATCTTCCTGCTTTACCTTAATCACGAAGTCGGGAGTCGTGCCTCTTAATATTCCGCTCATTGAATCACCGCCTTTTTCATGAGCATGTTGACCAGTCCTTTCTTATGAAGCCGTAATCACAATATCACCCGTCACACGGGATATGAAAATTCTGCCTGTAGAAGCAGTATAAACATCGCTTGTCACATCTGTGCCGCCCATTGTTACAGTTACTGATGAAGCTCCCGTAATCGTGTTGTCGTAATACATGTAATACTGGATATCCACGGCGTTAGATGTGTGCGTTATTCCAGCCCCGTATGTCGCTGTAATCGTTGCCGTCACAAGATTCTCCCAACCCTCAACGGCTGTATTGTCCGCTCTAGGGTCATATGTGAGTCCTGCAATCCACCATGCCACCGCTTTCCCTTTTGCTTCGGCAAAATAGCCGCCTGGATGCGTTCCGTCATTCTCAGTAAAATCGGACGCCGCCGTTTTTCTGACATACTCGTTATTATAATTTGTCGGATTAAACGGTGTGTCACCATCTATTGCGAAGAAATGGTGCCTGTTGTATTCAGCAATCTTCTTCATTCCATCGTATATATTTTGGTTCGGATATACTATGTTTGGGGCGGGAGGATGTTGAGCATAAGTCCCTCTTGCATCCTTTCTGTCGTATCTAACCGAATCGGGCATGAGTACGATAACGCAGTTTGGGTATTTGGCTTTCAAACATCTTACAAGATAGTTTATTCTTGCCGCCCATGAATTTACCGCATTTTCGCCATCCATTTGGTCGGCAGGATTTACGTTGTCAGCTGTTTGCGTGTTGCTGTCACCTTGGAGAAGAATAAGGTCAGCGGACTCTGGGAAATCGTTCGCAACAAGCGACTTAATCCCTGCCATCGTAGTCTGCCCGTGAACAAGGTTTGAGCCGCTCGCACCAAGGTTGACAAAATTCATACCTAAAAGTTGAGCCGTGTACGTTCCCCAATCTACAGAATCAACCAAGCTATTTCCATCGGTTACAAGTGTTTTGCCTTTCCATTTTGTAAGATTCCAAAGAAGAACGTCAAAGATGTTATCGAGTTTGTCATAGATGTCTGCTCTTACTGCGAGCTGATTCATTCGGTTTTGGAGCGTATCTTGCCAATCTCGCACCGTGTAGGTCATCGGGACATTTACATATAACCACTTACCGCTCGTTACATAAGCCACGGAAGACACGGAAAAACGAATATAAGCTGTTCCTGTCGGTGTCGTGAGCGTGAGCGGAACATTTGCGGTGCTGTATCCGCTTTCAAGAAAGCCTTTCCAAACTTTGTTGCTGTCGTAGTAATGGAAACTAAATTTATGATTTGTTGCGGAAAAGCACGAAGTCAGCACAACATTTTCGCCAACAGGATAATAGTCGGATGTCGAGTAAGCAGAATTTTCGACCTCAACACCAGAATTATTTATCCACAATCCCGTTGTCCAATCCATATAAGGCAGAATATCCACATTTTCAGAAACTTCTGTCTCTTTTACATTTTCGGCGGGAATTGAACCAGTATCGCCGCCAGAGCCGCCAATGTCATAAGTTGTGCCGTTTAAAATAATTTTATCTAATTCAGCCATTTATATACTCCTTTAAAACTTGACGCCAATATAATTGTACTTGCCTGCAAACATCTTCGTTGCTCCGCTTGAATACCTCCCTACGCCAATTGTTCCATCTGCATTTACGGCATATCGAGCATAATAAGATGTATCAAGAAGTGAGAAGCTCGCAAGTCCTTGTCCGCACGTTATGCTCGAATTAGCAAACAAAGAAGTTGCGATAAAAAATACATAATCGCTCGTAACTGTTTCTGGTGTCTTTGTCGTATTAAACGCAAACGGAGCGCACCATGCTTTTTTTACCGCCATAACTGCCCACAAACCGCCGCCGTAGGTTTCACGCCCCTCAAATGATGTTCTATCGGGCAAGATTAAAAAGAAATCGGGCTGAAACCCTAACGTCAAATTAGGTATGGCTTGCGCTGATGTAGTGAGCGATAAATCACTGGAAAGTGTAACCGAACCAGTTCCGAGATTAGAAGAACCTCCGCCGCCCGAAACATTGACCAAAAGGCTGTTAATCAGTGTTGTGTCAACCGTGCCGTTCTGTGTCACCGTGTCGGAAGTCTGTGCAACTAATGCACCGTTAGAAACGACCTTGCCCTCATCGCCCGAACCGTATGTGTTAGGAACATCAACTGATACACTGCTGTATCCGTCCAGATTGTCAGAACTGGCGTTATATGTGCCGTTCGCCGTGATTGACTTCGTGCCTAAATCCGCACCGCCTGTCGGTACGGCTACATTTGCGCTTGCGTACTGCGTGACATTGACAGTGCCGTTTTCAGTAATATTTATCGTTCCAGTCGGAGTAATGCCACCACTCGGAATTGCTTCGATAGCACCTGCCATCTGAGCGGGTTTGTATGTGTTCTGAGTGCCGTTTTTTGTGCGGATAGCATCGGCAATATCCTGCAATGAGGATTCCTGTACTAATACGTTAGCCATCAATAGCTCACCTCGTTCCCATCCTGCACGTTTGTATTGATTACAAGTGATGTACCGTCTACGTACACCTCAACACCTGTGCCGTATGCGCCACCGCTCGTCCATGCTGTGCCGTTCCAGTAATACCAGTTGCCATATTCGTACCCTGTTTCATTCCCTGTGTACAGATACACCTTGTCATGGTCAACCATGCCACTCACAGTACTTGCAGGAATCGGAGCGGAATATTTGTCACCGACAGCCGCCGCCGCTTCAGCCGCTTCCTCTGCACTCTCTGCCGCCGCATCAGCCGCCGCCTGTGCCTGCTCCAGTACAGTCCGAGCTTCCTCAGTTGTGCCGTCTGTCGTGCCCTCTGGATGTGGTGACGGCTCTACTGCAAGGATAAAGTTGGCTGTGCCTACAACAATACCCGTATGAGTGAAACTGATCTCTGTCATTATATGTCCGCACTCCTGCGTCATCGCTTCGGTTGTGCGGACAGTGACCGTACTTCCTGAGATTGTGCAAGTCTCGGAAAATCCCAGTCCGCTCGGTTTTGTCCCCTCAACCTTTGCAGACCAGTACTGCGGAAGTGTTGCCATGCTCATTCCGTCCATGATTCTAAACGCCAACGATCTTCCGACATCGTATTGGCTGACCTTTACCACCGCAGGAGAGGAAAGATCAGGAATCAAATTAACTGTTACTATTTGTGCATTCATCTTGTTAATCTCCTCCTACTGCTACCAGATATGCTTAATCGTTTTATTTCTTTCTGCATAGCAAATATAGTTGTGGAAAGATTCTTCTTTACTGTGCTTACCTCAATACTATCATACCTATCTAAAAGGACATTGTAAACTGTTTTTACAACCTTTGCGTCCAACTCGATATTGAGTGGTGGATACACGATATGCACCGTATCGCAAAGACTTACTCGTTCAAAATCAGCATAGTCTCTGTATTCTTCTGTCTGCCAAAGAGGGAAAAATTGAATCGTGAAGCTCACCGTTGGCGGTGCCGCATTTTGCCTGACATAATTGTCTGCATAAGTATTGAGCTGTGGCTTTGTAGGAACTGTTTCAAATTCAGAAGATGCATCTAAGACGATAATTCTGTGGAAGGAAAATGTATTATTTAGTATAGTCTGTACATCGCCTTCTACATAAACCTCTTGTCCTTCTGTGTCCTCTGATTTGTAAAAAGCAACAGCTCCTGTGAATGTCTCAGATATATCTGTCTCCCAATCTATGCCAGTGAGGTTCTTGCCGTAAGTAATTCTTACGCCGTTGTCAGAACCTCGCTGTTGCCACAAATGAACGTCCCACATATCCCACTCAAATTCGCCGCCATATTCATCAAGTATGCTTCCTTCAACACCGCCCAACAACGACCGAAACGGCAACGGCTCTCCGCTGACCGTATAATCTTTTTCTGTTGTTATGTCTGAGTAAAACGTAAACGGGCAAGACGGGGAGATGATGCAGTTTTCCTTTACCTGTCTCATTGCGTTTTGTGCATTCACGCCATAGAATACATTTGAATTTCCCGTAACTATGATCCAATTCAATTGGTAGCTAAGATGAACGGCATATATGGTCACGATTTCTGAAAGTGACCCCTCTATTCTTTCAATCTTAAAAGCCTGAAGGTGTTCATCTCCATCGTGCGCCGTTGCAAGAATTATCCTGTCTACCTTAATCTCACTGAACCACATACCACTCCTAGGATATTCCATCTCAAGAGTGTACTGACCGTTGCGACCTTCCGTCACAAGGCAGGAGATAGATTCTGGCAAAGGACAAATTCCAAATGTCGTGAAAGCCGTTTCTGTAGATTCGTATAACCTCGGAATCATATTGTGTACCACCTCGGATATATGCGGATGAATAAATCTTGATAAGCATATGATATATATGAATAGAAAAGCGTTTTCTCACCGCCGAGCTTCGGGAAAGTTAACGGCAAATCATTCCCTGCACCGTCAACGTGCTCCAATGTTATATGTCCCGTGATATTCTGCTTTTTACCATTTGCATCAACGTAATAGAGATATTCATTTTCGCAGTCAATGATGGCGGAAGTTGTCTGCTCCGAGTAATCCGTTGCGGTAATTCCCCATGCTTCCGTCATATTTCCATCGGCATCGTAGTTTCTGATGCTCTGGATTCCTAGAATCGCTCCGTCACATTCAATATACGGAGCAGTTTCAAAACCTGTCGGATTATACAACTCAATACTTCTTCCACACAAAGCGTTGACTGCGACACGCTTATCATTGATCAGAAATGTTCCGTCAATAGCAAAAATGAAATCATCGAACGAATCGTTGTCGCCGATTGATGCTTCAATTAACCACTCACTATTAGGCGGAATGGCATAAGGAAATGTACAGCTCCATCCTTCTCCTGTGGCTGTGCCAAGAGAATACGTTGAAGATGCACCGCCCTCTGTTTCGTATTTCCATGTCAACGGAATACCGCTATGATTTTCAGGAAACTTCACTACAGTAATAGTTGTATTGTCTACATCAATGTCACAGGTGAAGGTGGGAGTTCTGACTGTGTTAGCCAAAATATACGGTGGTATTATCGTTATCGGTTCTTCACCACTCTTTAAGAATCTCTGTGGCTTGCAGTTGAATGTTATATCGAACTTTCCGAAGCCTTCCCAAACCCTTATTGTTGGAGATATATCTCCGTCAAACTCGGCAAGTCTGTACTCATCTGGAAGCCAAGGTGTCTCAAGCCTCTTATATCCTTTCTGCCGATACAGATACGCCTTTAATCTGCTGAAGTTTTTGGCAAAGTCGTTAATGATGAAACAGTCTTTGAATTTCAAGTCGACATTCTCATAGCTTCCGTCCTCTATGATTATGTCGCCATTTCTTCCTGCTACCTCAATGATCTCTACTTTTTTTGCAGGGCTTTCCATCAAACTAAGCTCGGAAGCCCAAACGCCAAAATCAGAGCTTTTTTTGCCGTTAAAAACAAAGTATTTTTCCTGATCATTTACCATACGCCTTCAAGCTCCCTTACTTGTTTGTTAATTCCTCTTGATACATAATTTGTCAGCTCAACTCCTGATATCGTTTGTCTTTTCGGCAGATAATATTCAAGCAGATATACAAGCCTGTCTACCCTGTCAATAAGCTCAGGGCTTTCTACTAGCCATGCTTCATCATCTGAATATTTCTTTCCGCCGAGATCGCCTGTTGCGGATACATCATAGTCATAGTCAGCCAGTTCGACATCTGACGGGTCGACAAGGGAGCTGAGCGCATCTTCTACCATGTATGCGCTTTCGTCTACGCCTTCAACTATACCTGCAGGAATCATCTTACCGACTTCATTCTTGAATCGCTTGGAAGGTGACTTAATATTTAACGCATCTTTTGCCGCCTGCAATGCTTCTGCCGCAAGCCCTTTCAGCTTTTGTATTAAACTCCAACCAGAACCGATACCTGCAATGATTCCATCAATTATCGCTGAGCCAAGACCGCTCCAACTTATGTCGCTAAATGCATCCCATGCATCCTGGCCAATTGACTTTAACTTGTTCGGAATATCGTTGACAAGGGAAGCTATTCCGCTTACGATAAAATTGATAACTTTTGAGCCAACTCCTGCCCAGTCTATGTCTTTGAATTTATTCCAAGCATCTTGTCCGATAGACTGTAACTTTGTTGGGATATCGCTAAACAACGCCTGTAAACCGCTCACGATAAAGTTTATAAGCTTCATCCCGAGCCCAAGCCAGTCAATGTTATGGACATAATTCCAAGCCGTTGTTCCGATTGAAAGAAGCAGGTCAGGAATTGCACTGATAAGAGCTGTAATACCATTAACAATAAATGTTATTACTGTAGAACCAAGACCGAGCCAATCAATACTGCTAAACAACGACAGAGCTGTCATGCCTATCGTTCTAATCAACAAAGGAATTGCTGTAACAAGTGCCGTTATTCCGTTTACGATAAGCTGAATCAAAAGCCGTCCCATTCCGACCCAATCAAGATTCCTGAGAAATGTTAATGCATTCTTGCCTATGTTCTGCATAAGCAAAGGCAGTTGCTTTGAAAGTGCTTTTACTCCGTTTACGATAAACTTCATTGCATCTGATCCCAACTTGAGCCAGTTGAATGCCATCCACAAATCAAATATTGATTTTAGGATTTTCGGAAACTCCTCAATAAGCACTGGTATAGAATCAATGATTCCCTGAGCGAGCATCGCAATGATCTCGATTCCTGCGCCAATAAGCTTCGGAGCATTATCATTGATAACTCCTGCTATGTTAGATACTATTGTCGGAATAGTTCTTATGAACGCAGGAAGATTGCTTGTAATAGCCCTAGCAAGCGTCAGAATGAGATTTATTCCTGCATCAGTAATTCTACTAGCATTACTTCTTAAGCCGTCAGAAAAGCTCGTAAGGGCATCCAGAGCGGCAGGAATAAGTTGTGGCGCAGATTCCGTTATGCTACTTGCTAGATTGTTGATTAAATCTATTCCCATGTCTACAACGCCTTGCAAACCACCCTCTTTGAAAGAAGTAGCAAATTGTGACATGAGTTTCGTTCCACCCTGTACAAATTTTCGCAATGTAGGAGACAGCCTATCTGAGATCGCAACCTGTGCCCCTTCTAATGCAGACTGGAATAATGTTACATCTCCTGCAAGATTGTCAAGCTGAATGTCAGACATTTCGGATGCCGCTCCATCTGCATTAAGGATTGATTCTCCGATTGCATTCCAATCCTGCTCAACCGCACCTAGCAATGCCTCGGCTGATGAAAGATCACGGGCGTTAAACAAATCGGATATAGCCTGAATCTTTTCTTCCTGTGTTAAGTCACCGAGTGCTCCATTCAGGTCTCCCATGATGTCCTGTAAAGAACGCATATTGCCTTCAGCGTCAAAAACATTGACTCCTAAGGCTTCCATCTGCGCCGCTCCTTCTTTTGTAGGAGATGACAGTTTCATAAGCATATTTCTCATATGCGTTCCTGCTTCCGAACCCTTTACGCCTGCATTCGCCATCGCAGTGAGCGCAATCTCCATTTCCGTTACGCCGTCAACTGGAGCCTTTGTTCCGTCTGCAAGTTTTACGAAACCACCATTCAATTCTTTTGCAAGACCGCCTACAACGAGGAATGCATCTCCTAACTGCTCAACTGATGTATTACCCGTCGAAGCCGCTTTTGCCATCTCATCGACCATGAGAGCTGTTCTCTCTGCGTCGAGTCCAAATGCTGTCTGAGCATCTGTTACCATGTCAGAAGCCTTCGCTAAATCCATGTTTCCTGCCGCCGCAAGAGATAACACGTTTGGAAGCATATCCATTGACTGTTGCGTGTCATAGCCTGCTAAAGCCATATAATTCAATGCTTCAGCCGCCTGTGTTGCGGAGAATGCAGTATTCTCTCCAAGGAACTGCGCAAACTCACGAAGATTTCCCTCAAAATGTCCATAGGCTGTATCTACAGAACCTATTGAATTTTCCATTTCTTCGTTCGACTTCAGCATTGTTGCCTGAACCTGCGACATAGCTTTGTCAAAATTCATTCCTGTTTGGATAGAATCTTTTCCGAAGTCTATCATCGCAGAGCCTATTTTTTTCACTCCATCGTAAAGAAGATTTCCTGCAAAAACGCCTTTTGCTGTAGAGCCGAATCCATTGACAGAATCCTTTGCTTTCTGCATGGCGCTATCAATTTCTGATGTATCAACTCCTATCTTGATCATCAGATCGTACAGCATCGACATCTTCTTCACCTCCTAACCTATCAAGCCCTTCACTAAGTCTTGACACGATTTCTTCCGCTGTCTCTTTATTTTCATCCCCATAAGACTGCTCGACCAAATCAATCCATCTTGGAATGTCTTTTCCTGCTCTTAACACATCGGTTACATACATTTTGTATATTTTTTCCTCTGTATATAGATTATAAGCGGATATGCAATGGTCGATCACATATCCGCTTCCGAACAGCTCCAAAAGATCGAGCCTTATTGTTTCTACGCAACGGAAATAGGCTTCTGATCCAATCGTGCCAATGATGTAAAAAAATTCAATACAGACTTGTTTGAAATGATCTCAGTAATAGAATCCAGATACTCTGCAACACTGTGATTGTCGACATCTTTCGGGTCAACAAAACAAATGAGCGCAAGAATCTCCAATGTCTCATCTGGATGCTCTTCAAGCATAGCCTCCAAAATGGCATTCAGATTCTCTTTAGTCTGAGCTTCCATGACAGCCACCCTTGCGTCATGATCGCTTTCAGGGATTCCTGCAAAGTCTGGTTTTCTTTTTCGGATATTAAGAATGTCCGTTAACTCTAACCAGTTAGCTACGGATTTTCTGATCAAGTTCGTCTGTCTTAAAAACTCTGACGGTTTACAGTTAGCAAGATTCTTCATACTGATACATCACCCCTTCTTATTATCCTTCTACAGAATAAAACTCCATAGGCATTGTCTGCTGTGCATTGATTGAAACGTGACCTGTCAATTCAAGTGTAAGATTTCCTTTTCCATTCTTTGTGGTCTTTAATGAAAAGCCGCCTGTGCTCAGTGCATTGATAAGTCTTACTGCAACAAATCCGCCGTCCATCTTATCGCCAACCCACCAAATGTCGGAAAAGTCTGATTGATTTAAGTCTCTTCTCGGCGTGATCTTGCTTGTAGTAGTTGCATCAATATCAGCCGCTCCGAGTGACAACTTAATAGCCTCTGGAGTTGTGCCAAGGGCTGTTGTACTGATTTTGCACTCCCAACCATCAAGATGTTTCAGCTCTTTCATGTTGTTCGGTACGTTGTCAATATCTTCTCCGAAATCGGAATATGTCGGGACACACTCAACTGTAATTCCGCCCGTGGTAGCAGTGATGATATCTGCATCAGCAGGGGCGGCTGGTTGTGCGGGATTGAATGTCTTGAGAAGCATTCCTGCATCCATTTGTAATTCATCAAATGCGTCCTGAGAAATAGCAGTAAACATTCCCATAAATTTATACCTCCGTGTAAAATTCCGTATCTACCATCAGATACATTCTTCTTACTGAATCGTCCTCATCAGCCATTCTTTGTGCAAACGGTGATCCAAGAGTCAAAACCATATAACCACCGTCAACTTTAATAGCCTTGTAGGATTTTCCTATATAGCTCGCAATTCTATCTGCAAGCTCGCTTATATTCTTCCACGATGTTTCCCTGTACCAAATCGATGCTAAAAGCGTGATCGGATTTTCAAAGTTTGATACCACAGCCCCGTATGTTATATAGGGCATTACAGCTTCGTCAGGCACAGTATTCTCATCATATGCAGGGATTCCGAAACTATTCCAAAACTCGTCTTGCGTCTGCCATTTATCACTCATTTGGTAAGCTCCATTCTTCTGCGCTGACCTGTCTCATATTCAGCGTTGCGCTTTCAGGAGTCTTGTTGTCATCGCCATCTGATGTTACTCGGAATATCTTTCCATCTTTTACCCTGCGGAATACATCGTGATACTGTAAATTCAGTTGCTTTCTGGTCGTGATCGTGTACAGACCAGTTACCCCCATTTGCTGTCCTATCTTTGCTTGCATAGAAGTATTCAAGACGATTGCGGCATTGAATGATACTCCATCAGACCATGTAGCATAATAACCGCCATATCCATCTGCTTGAGTAACCTTATTCAGCAAGACGCATTCTGTCATAGCTTCATCAAGTAAACTCATAGAATTTTCCTCCACGCATTTAATCTTGACGCAAACATCTGCTCCCAAGAAGTCACGCTTGCCAGTCCGGAGTTGTTTGCTCCACTCCTGCTTCCCTTTGAATAAGAATAACCGCCAAAAGACTCAGACGCAAAAGGCGACATCAATGCACTGTCAATACCGCCGTACTTCGCCTGCCACTCTTCTATATCACTGCAAAGAGCGATGACTGCAGGGGGAACAGCCATCGCCCAAATATAACCAGAGAAGGTTTCGTCCACAAGCTGATCTTCAGGGTCAAGATACTTGTGTACCCCATCATTAAACAGTGAACCGATAATCCTGAAATACTGATTCTCTACCAATTCAAGTGGTTCGGCGGCTGTTGACTGCAATGTATCATTTTGAAAGGAGGTAATAGCATTGTTACGAATTGTTATTTTTCCGTGCCACTTTTTTTGATCTCTGTCGAACCAGTTTCTGAGATTTTGACAAAGTTCCGTCATCATGTTCATTGTCTTTCACCTTCTCAATCAACGGTGTGCCAATCTTGTTATTGCCACTTAAAAGCTCTTTAAGACGCTTCTCAGTGGTTTTTTGTCCACTGCGTGGATATTCGTCACCCACGCAGTAAACATACTTTTTATCCTCAAGGTCTGCGAACCTTTTAATCACTCGATACATCATGCCTCAGTCTCTTGAGCTGTAGCAATAAACAGGCTGTTAGGATTATAAAGCACAGGCATAAACAGAGAAGATGCCTTTGTCCAAAGGACAGCAGGGTCATTCTCAGCCCACTGAGTGATATATACAAACGGCTTTTCAGCTTGTGCCTGAGATACATCAAGGAGCTGAGTAACATCTGTTTCGGGCGGGTCTCCCCAAAGACCTACGCCAAGTCTGCCGCCTACGTTAGAAGCAAAGAATGTTACCTTGTTGTTCGGATAATATCTCTTGCTGGTCACTGTCGGTCTGCCTGTGGTGTTGTTCATAGTCATAGACTGACCATAGGTAAGGTCATTTGTTACAATCTGATTGATACCGAACTCTTCTGCAAGATACTGCTCAAGATCGCTACGTCTTACGAGCATTCCTGCTCCTGCTGTTCCATTAATCTCTTTCTGAATATCTGCATTCTTTCTGAGCTTGCCAAGCATCGCTCCAGAAGTGAAGATACCGCTGAGAACAACGCCCTGTGCATTTGCGGCATCAACAATATTCTGAATCTGAGAAGGAACATCCTGTGTTGCACCTGCGCCAAAATCAATTGTAAGATTCTTATTGGCAGAAGGAACGCCATAATCTACAGTCAGATTGAGGTTGTTCTCATTGATGGTAATCGCACCAGTCGCAAGAAGCTCGTTCTTTGCTACCTTTGTTCTTGTGATAACTTGGTCTGCAAGTCTTACGCCATCATTTACAACATAGTCATAAAGAGCGGTATCGCCCTGTACTCCGCTACGAAGCAGAGCACGCATTCTTTCGGACTGGTTAATCTTTACTTTGATAAGACCCTTCTCAATGTTGTGGTGGTCGATAGGCACTCTCAGAGTGGTCTGAGACTCAGTGTCAAACGCATGGAACTGTGCCATTACAGGAATCTGATACTCAGCCGCAATAGACTCCCACTCAGCAACAAGGTTGTCTGTCCTCTGATCGCCAAAAAGCAGATCGGCAGGGTCGTTCGGTCTCTGAATCTGGAAAGGAATGTCAAGCCAATCTGTTTTCGGAATAAAACCTAAAATGTTATTCTCCCAAGAAATTCTAGCCATATCTTATCCCTCCCTTTTAATCATTTGTCCAATTTGGTCTAGTTACTGCAGGAGCGGTTGTGATAAATGTAAAGCCCTTTGCCTCAAGCGCAGTCTTTGCCGCACTTGCAGGAGCTACAGGAAGCCTGTCAAGATAAACAACACCGCTCAGCACTACAGAACCCGGCATATTGCCTGTAGTTACGTCAACATCCTCATATACGATACCAACTGCATTAGCGTCATTAGACGGATAAATAGTACCTGCCTTTACATACTTGCTTCCATCGCTTGCAGTTGTTGCACCTGTCTGAGGAATCTCTCTAGTTTTTCTTTCGCACTCTTCATGTGCAAGGAAATAGCCAGCCGCATAAGCCTTGCCCTGTTCTACATTCCCGATAAAGCTCATACTTAATTCTCCTTTACTTTGCCCCACACAGCTTCATTGTGTTTCTGAGCAATCTGAGCCGCCCTGCTTAATCCACTGCCACCTGCTGAACCACCGTTATTTGAAGGCGGTGTCGGTGTCGGTGCGCCTTTTTCGCTCGAAGTCTCGATAAAGTCAGCCCATTCGCTCTTTACAGTGTTTTCAAGATCAGATGCATCTTTAATCTTGCCCTCATCATCAAGTTCGATGGTCGAAAGGTCTGTTACCTTTAAGATTGCAGATAATCTCTTTTCCGAAACTCCAACGCTCTTTAATAGCTCTTTGTATGCTTCCTGCTTCTTGGCTTTTGTCTCTTTAGCCGTCTGCTCTTTGACATACTCATCATGCTCTTTCTTCAGATCGTTGTACTTCTGCTCATATGGATTGTCTTTTTCTGAAAGCTCCTTGTATCTGTCACGTTCCTTTGTAACGTTCGGAAGCTCTTCTGCATCTTTCTTGTAACTGTCACGCTCTTCCTTTAGCGCATTAACCGTTTCTGTGTGTGCGTTAATGATCTCGTCAATCTTTTCGTCTTCTATGCCCATTGCTTTGAGCATTCGTCTCGTAAGACTCATATGTAGCATTCTCCTATTCTTCGGGGCTGTACTTCGCCATCTACTTGACCGCATTATATCACAGACGTTTTTCTTTTGCAATAAAAAAAAGAGCTTACGCTCTTTTTTTTAATATACTGCCATCTCAATGCTTTCTATCTCGCTCCATTCCATTCCGTACTTCTCATGCAGTACGTTTACACAAGCTGTGCAAACCATTGATATTTCCATCGAAGGATTCCCTGCAAAACTCTCAATGAGCTTCTTGTATCTTTCAATATGTTTTTCCTTCGTAAATGTCAGCTTTCTTTCCGCTTCCTTCATCATGTCGTAAAAGTCTTTCATTTCCATTACCTCCCTAAACCTGAATCATGTTTTCACGGTATCCGTACCACTGAAGATCGTCCTCGTACGCTCTGCGGATTTCCTCATCGGTCATGCTGTCGAGCTTCGGCGCAATGTCATCGTCCCATACGTCATACTCTCCGAATCCGCAAATCATGTCCTTATATTCTGCGATAAGCCATTCCCTTGTTTTCATAATCTTCCTTCCTTTCTGGGCGGTTTAGCCGCCGCCCTCGGCTTCGTGTTTTATAATGTTTCGTAAGCTCCCATGATCTTTTTTACTCTGTTGTTTATGGAACGATCGCTCATTTTGCTATTGATTCTCTGCTTTGTGGCTCTTATTCCTGATCTAATTCCTGAGTTGTTATCCCATTTAATAACTTCGATGTCCACGCTGATATTCTCGTCCGTTGCATTGCTCCTGTATACTTCTCTGAACTCAACGCTAAGTTCTTTTCTATCTTTCTTTACTGCAGTTCCCGAAGTCTCGAAATCTTTTTCATTTGCAATTCTCGGAGATGATGTTTCAAACCCGTTCGCCTCAAGAATGTCTTTAACCTTGATCATTAAATCATATGTTGTCATTTTGTGCTCCTCCCTTTCAAGTGGTCGATTAACTTTCTAAGCATAGTATACACCTATTCAATTCAAAAGTAAAGCCCCTTTTTAATTTTTTCAAAAAAATTTTTCCGAACAAAAAAAGACAGCCGTTCTGACTGCCCTTTTATGCATTCTTTATTGATTGTTTCATAATCTTGATATATTCTTTTGAATGATTCCTTGCCGCTCTTGTTAAAAACAATGCAGGTTGTATACCTCTCGATGTTCCGAGCTCCTGATAATAAGCATACTCCACATTCGTTCCTATAATTGTTTCCTTGACTCCCTCATTATGATTTATGCTTCTTCTCATACGCCCTGTGTCAATCCTCTTTTCAACATCGACATAATGCTGAGCATTCTTAACTGCATTTTCTCCGATAGCAAATACTCCCCTTTTGATTGCGTTTTCTATCGCCGCTTGTATTTCTGGTGAATTGTCATCCAGTTTCATTGTCATTTGAACAGTACCCATTAGTCCATCACCTCGATCTTTCCCTGCAAATGTTTCGGCAGGATCGACTTAAATCCAGTTACCATAGTCACCTCAGCGCAACGGCAGTTGTAAACATTCTCAGGACTTCCACCCGAATAGCCTGGGTATGGCATATGTTCTCCCATAACAATGAAATCCTCATCAATCGGTATCGCCTGACTTTCTGCACCGTAATCATTATCAGCGTCAACGTGCCAGTCTCTGACTCTTCCATCGTGTGAGCTGTCCCACATATGAACCATTACACAGCCCATATCCTGCGCATCGTGAGCAACGGTATGTCTCGCCATATTCTCTACTGTATTAACAATTGTTCTGGCTGTCCGCATCGCCGCAACCTCGTTGTTATTGCAGACCTTGACCAACCTGTCAGCGATCTTCGGGAAGCTCTCACCTTGCAGAAGCCCCTGTAGCACCTCACTATTGATTTTTTTCATGTTCCAAGGTATATCTGTAGGCTTCAGAACTTTATATGGCAGGAAGTTGCTTCCAACGTGTTTTCCGTTTGCATTTGACATTATTTCAACGACCTTCGGTGAAACGACCTCAAAAGACACCTTCGGAATTGATTTTCCGTATTCGCTCCCTGCAAGCCCTGGAATGACATCTGCTATCTCATCAGCTCTTGTATTGTAGACGGTGGAATAAATATCAGGCAGTCTTCCGTTGATGTAATCAGTTGCTATCTTATTTACGTTATGCAGATTAAGAGAAGCCTGTTTCTTCATATTCGTCCAGTGCCGTCCGACAAATACCCGTCTTTTCCTCCACTCAAGATATTCCTCTTTTGACAGCTTTCCTTCTGCTACCAGTTGCCTCTTCTTTTCGTCATTCTTCGCAAACCGTTTGAAATAATCATTCGCTTTTTCGGTCAGCTCTTTCTCTGCCCTCTTGTATATCTCTCTGAGCTTTTTCTCCATCTCCTCAAGCTCTTTGTCGGTATACTTTCTGGCAGAATCTTTCTCACGCATTATTCCTCACCTGCCGTCCCGTATCTCTGAGACTCTTCAAGCATCTTCTGTTTTTCTACATCTTCCACCATGTTTGCATCGCCTAACAAGGTCAGAATCTTCTCGGTCAAGTATTCACTGCTCAAATATTCCGCCGCCTGTAAAATGTTCGTGATCTCTTCCTGTGTATTGATGATAACGGAACGTGTAAATGTCGGTTCGTCCTCGATTCCTGCTACGCTTAAAATTCCTTTGATGAAATCAAGTACACAATACTCGTACATGTCTGCCTTGTTATTCAAAGGTTCATAAGCCGCCTTTATCTGAGTTGCCGTAACAGCTCCGTCTGCGATACTCTTTGTATCCAGTGCCATTGCGTCCTCGTAAAGATCAGAGCGCAGTCTTTCCAGTAATGCTTCCCTGCTGTTATACGGTACATCGATAGTATGAGACTCAGCTGATGCTCCATCCTCGCTCACTACAGCCGCCTTTACTCTCTTCATGTGGTTTATGAAGTCTACAAGGTCAACGTCATCCATTCCGCCTGCATTATTGATAGTCCAATATATCATGCTTGCGTCATCTATATCATTGGCAAATCCGCTCTTGATAAGGTCGTATGCATCAATCCCCTCACGGAGCCCGACAAGTTCACTCTGCCTCTGAGGATTCCCATACATGGGAATAATAGGGAATGTCGGATAGTTTTCACCGTCATAGATAACTTCGCCATCGGCAGGAGATTCTTTCACCTTCAGGACATATGCTCTTTTATCATGCAGAATCTGCCCTTCTTCTCCGATTCTCCAGATATAATCTGTGTAGCCGTCCATTTCATATAATGTTGCTCTGAGCGGTTTTGTAGAATCCATCTGCCAAAATCTTATTCCTGCTTTTAATGCCCCATCTTCTTCATCGTAAAGCGGAACAAACTCAAGGATGTTAAAGTTATCTACATGGTCGAGATTCCAAAAGCCAAAAGAGACGCCACCGACAAGCGCATCGTGTCCGAGCTTTTGTAATTTGCTGTCGAAATCAGCCCCAAGAAGATCGCCTGTAGAATCTTCCTTCCATGTCACACCGTTGCCTATCAGATACTGATTCTCCTGTAAAACGAATCTATTAAAAAAGGCAGAAGTGATTTTGTAGTTTGCAGAATAATTATCTGGAACAGCTTCCCCCGCTATTGTGTAGAGTAGCTTTTTGTAATTTATAATAGTTACATTCTTTTTAGAATCATACTGGTATGCATCCTGCGCTGTTAAATACAGGTCTGTCTTTTTATGCAGGGTTATTGCATTCTGAACAAACTGCATTCTGTCTTTATCAGATTCTCCGACTTGCAGAAGGTCTTGATATGTTATCATTCTCCTATTCTCCTCTTCTCAATAGCAATTCTTTCTGTCTTGCAAAAATACCTAGTGGCGTCTTGGTAGTGATCCTTTTCTTTTACTGGTCTTTCTTCCACTGACTTATCGTCCCATACATATCCGCCTGCCTCTTCAGCCCACTCTTTTATTTCAGAACTTATCTTTATCTTTCCAGTCTTTAAGCAGACAGCGGTTTCTCTTATTCCATCTAGCACGTTGTTATCTGCCTTTCTGACCTTTGCCCAGTCCGTCTTTCTGAGCAATGCGATAAATGAAGCCGCTGACGGGTCTATGATTGTTCTGATCTTCTCTTTTCTTGATTGTATCACATCAGAGAAATGTCTTTCAATATCGGATAGATACTCGCTGTCGGTCTTTTGTATTCCCGTATCTCTTCCGGAATAATAATACCCCTTAGTTGCGTACCACGTTTTTCCTTTCTTTTCCCACAAGAGCATAGCGAATGCATTCATTGTTCCATAGTCTATGGAGAAACACATTTTCTCTGTTTCTTCCTGCGGTATCTCATCGCAGATCGCTTCCTCATACATCGGATAAACAAGTCCCTCAGCAAGTGACCATTCCCCTTCGATATAACGTTTATAATATACAGTCCCTTCATACTCTGTACAAAGATTCTGTATAAATTCTTCTGGTAGAAAAGGATTATCAAATATCGTGTAGTGTTGCTGATATATGTCGGCATCTGAATCAATAAACTGCTTCAGCCAATGATTCGGACTCTCTGGATTGCAAGCACCATCAAAAACGCTGTACGGCTTATCAAGACGGGATTTGATAAGCTCGAATACTTCTGAATTCCATTCTGCTATCTCATCGCCATAAGCATACTTTATAGATGCGCCTCGTATCTTTGATACTTGACTTACTTTTTCACAGCCTAGACAGTATACTGTTTCTCCGAAAAGCTGAGCTGTATTGTCCTGCCGAATCTTGCCGACTATATCATCTCCCCATATAGTCCGCATTGGTTCAAGAATATTTCTTTCTATTGTCGCCTTGCTGACTCCGAATATAAAAGAAAGCCCTGCTTTGTCTACTCTTGATCTTATTCTTTTCGGTATGGTGAAATAGTCTGCATAAGTCTTTCCGCTTCTAACCGCTCCTACTTTGAAATTCCATCTATGCGTTGCGTTTTCAAAAAACTCTTTCTGTTTCTCTGAAAAAGGCATTACTCAATTCCTTTGATCTCTTTAAGCACCTCATCCAGTTTATTCAATGCTTCTGAATTGTCTACTTGAACCTCATCCGTCTGCCCTAAATAATTCTTGCCTAAAAATATAGCCATAGCCGCCGACTTTTCCGCTAACTTGAATTGATAGCGCCGCAGGCTTACTTTTCCTGCCGCGCTATACTTTTTTATAGTGTCCGCAAAACTTGCGTTAAAAGTCCGCTTACACCACCGTTCTATGGTATCTTCCGAACAATCAAAAAAACCTGCTATTTCCTCAAGGGTGCATTGCATACCGCATAATTTTTTGAAATTTTTCTCATCTATCTCTATTCGTGGTCGTCCCATAATGTGCCCTCATAATCAAAGATAAATTCATTATAGATTTTTTCAACCTTTTCGATATCTCTATCTTTTATAGCTTGCTTGAATTTGATCACAAGCATTTATTCAATTTCTGAATAAGGTATTTTCTTCCCGTCTTTCAATAAAAATACATCTTCATCCGAACCCTTAAAGTTTATATATCTTTGCAAAATCACGGAAACATATTTGGGATCAAGTTCAGCCATATAACATTTGCGGTTTAACTGTTCACAGGCTATTAGTGTGCTACCACTACCGCCAAAACAATCTAATACTATGTTTCCCTGTTCAGTAGTTGACGATATTGCTGTTGCTGATAGTTCAACGGGCTTCTGTGTTGGATGCTCATAATCAGATTCTTTATCTTTTCCGATGCTCCAGACGCTACCGATACGCTTTCCCTTTATTTCTGCGTTATTGTTTGAACACAAGATTATTTCGTAATCTGTGCCGAATGTATGCTTAAGGTCTCCGATATATCCACCGCCTTTATCCCAAATAATCATGTTGGACAAATCAAAATACTGTTTGAATAATGGCAACCATTTATCCAATACTTTCCAAGTGGTGCATATCATCACAAAACCTTTTACTCTTCCGAGCAAGTTTGGGAAAAAGTCTAATATTTTATCATCATTCTCTAATACATCAAATTTCTCTGATTTTGTTCGCATATTGGATTGATAATTATATCCGTATGGTGGGTCTGTAAATACCATATCAGCCTTTACCCCATCCATAAGCCTATCAATAACCGCAACATCCGTAGAATCTCCACAAATAAGTTTATGGTTTCCCAAAATATACAAATCGCCTAACTTTGCCTTTGGCTCTGTTGGAGTCTCTGGCGGTTCATCTTCGAGAATATTTGTTGGCTCTTCATCTTCGAGTATATCGTCAAATCCAAACTCTGACATATCAATATCAAAAATGTCATTCAATTCATCGCCAAGTAAATCCAAATCCCATTCAGATTCATTTGTTTTATTATCTGCAAGCCGTAAAGCCATAATCTGTTCTTCGGTTAGATCATCAGCACGGACACAAGGTACTTCTGACAGACCTAACTTTTTAGAAGCCAATAAACGCCCATGCCCAATAATTAACACATTATCTTTATCAATAACAAGAGGCTGACGAAATCCAAACTCACGAATACTATTCGCAATATATTCTACTTGTTCCGCAGGATGCTTCTTGGCATTTTTCTTATAAGGCTTTATGTCTTTTACAGAAATATTTTCAATGTTCAAAACAGTAAAACTCCTTTTGTTTCTATCCAATGCTCTATTTCAGCTTCGAAACTTTGACAACTGTACATTTTATATCTTCTTTCTTTGAACTGCCCCTACTGGATTCGAACCAGTAAATACGTGCTTCAAAGGCACGCGCCTTGACCGCTTGGCGAAGGGGCAACAGCATATGTCCCACAGAAAAGATAGCGTCCTGCAAGTAAACGGGCATTGTCGCCCTCAAGCCATCATCACATATGCTGTGCAGTTTCCAAACAAGGAATGATCTCATCATTACGTTGCTACCGAGTGATCGTAGCCAACCTTGCTTGGCATTGTCATTCTCTGTAAGAGTATCCTGCTCCTTCTCACATCATTCGGGCGCTACCCGACCTCTTTCAGCAAGCCGACTCGAACGACTACCTCATGCCAAAAGGCAAGCGTGCTTTCCATTTACACCATACTGAAACTTGATACTCACAGCGTCCTGTAAGCCTTCTGCACAATCCTGCGGAATAAGTGGTTGAACAGGATTCCTTCTAATCCCTTATGCATAATCGGAACAGAAGGAATCGAACCATCGACAAACAGCTTATAAGGCTGTCGCTCTACCACTGAGCTATGTTCCGAATAAATTTAATTCTCAGTTTTATCCGCCTTGTTCTTTATCTCTTTGTATTCATCCTCATCCATGGCGTCAATCATTGCAGTGATAAGAATATTTCTTTCCATCTCAGAGAAATGAATCATACATTCTTTGAGCTTTTCAGCAACCTCTTGATTGTTCTCTAGAAACCACGGGAGATTCAGTGCAACTCCGTTAATATCGAATTCATCCTTGTAAATGTTCATATTATCTGCAAAGGGCTCTAACACAGTTTTTACGCACCAATCAAAACCCTCCAGATATTCTTTATCCCTATCATTCAGATACTTCTCATTGTAATTTTCATCTGTCCTGCAATCTGGGAAATAACTCATTTCGTTCCTCCTAACCAGTACCTTTTTACTCGGCATTTTTCTCCGTATCTGTTTTCGACATCTACGAACTCGCCTCGAATATCATATCCTTTTTCTTTCAACTCGAAAATTCTTGCTCCGAGTCTCATGCAACCAAGGTCACGGGAAGCATCGAGAGATGTTATTCCGCCGTGTTCTTTTATGTATGCCAATATCCTGTCCGCCTGTATTGGTCTTTTGTTACTCATAGATCGTCCTCCTCATCATTATACACTGATTCAATTCTACTTGCAATAACACAAATCAATTTCGGGATAACAAACAAAACCGAAATCATTACAAAAATCGGAATGATATTTAATACTCCGATTATAACTAAGATGAATCCAATTATTACAAGAATATCATTCATCTTTTTATAAACCTTTCAAATCAACATCATTATCTTTTGCCGTATAATAAAGATTGCACCATTGCGCTCCATCTCCTGTTATTACAGAATTATTTGTCCACCATCCTTTCTTAGCCATCACTGTTGTACCACGCTTATCAATAATTCCTATATTTTTTATATCTGTATCATTCGGATTTCCATTGAGCGATATTACAACATACCCTTCTGGAACTTCTCCGTAATGATCTTCCCATATCTTTTTCTGAAGCGGCTTCCACCAAGGTTCTTTAAAATTATGTCCCTTGCGACCGCTCATTTTTCCATCCTTACCATCGTTTTCAAGGACCTTTATAAATGGTCTTCCGTCTGAATTATATCGAATTGTCCCAATCGGCAATCCCTTTCCATTTGTTACACCTATTTGAAACTGTCCTTTGTTTCTGAATAAATTTTCAGAGCCTCTCCCTTTTGTTTTCTTGTGCGATTCCTTTTTTCTGGGATTGTGTATCTTTAATCTTCTGTGACAATGTTTTGCGATCCTGCAATTTGAATAATCTGTTCCAAATCGTTTATTAAAGTCTTTTGATAACTCAACGAAATCATAATCATAATGTACGAAGTTATCAATCAGCCACGAGTTCATTTCATCTGTATAATGATCTATTGTCTTTCCAGAACGAATCTGCAATCCATTCTTATACAGATAATTGTTCATCGCATTTGCAGTTTTATTTGTTCCGAATATAGCATTAAACGTGTCTGTAAAATGCTTTGTATTTCTCCATTCAATAGCACTGCAATTCTCTTTTATCCACTTGGTCTGTTCCGCTGTTAATCTTCCTTTAGATAAAAAATCTATATCATGCTTCTGCAAATAAGTAGACAACGCATCAACGCTTTTGTTTTCATTAAAGGTACGGTTGAAGGAGTCCGTAAACTCCTTCTGACCTTCCCATACCTTTGCACTGGCATTATCTCTCAGCCATTGCTTTTGTTCTTCTGTGTATCTTTTCATTTCTGTTCACCAATCATGTCAGCAAGAACGGAGTGCGTAAGCGTCTTCGCCTGTGCAAGAGCTTTCTCATACTCAAGAATCAGCTTTCCGTTGTTAATCATCTGCTTTGCAGTGCTGATAATAATTCTAGTCTGCTCATTCTCGATTGTTCTCTCTTCTGTTGTAAGGTCATTTCTCAATGTTACCTCAATTCTGTCTCCCATAACCTTGTGAAGTTCTACCAGTGTCATTCTTTTTCTCCTTTCTTTCCTATCATTTTGATATTGTTTATATGCTCCAATAACTGTCTCGGAATCTGCTTTTCCTGTGACTTCCTTTTTACGATCTCGTTGTAGATGTCACGGAAGTTTGCTCTATCTGCTGTGATATTCTCAGAATGACAAAGCCTTGTATATCCTATTCTCTCCACAGCTTCCCTAGTTGCCCCTGTAAGCTTCTCTAAGCCATCTTCCGCTCGATGATACCCGTATTCCCTTATATTTATTAGCACATCCTGCCAAGCATCGCTCCAAGCCCTCTCAGAGCCTTCTGTGACGTTCAATGCACCTTCTCTTATGTCTGCTATAGTGGGAGCCCATTTGTTAAGAGCTACCCACTTATTGACAGTCGCCATGCAGACCTTATACGGAATATCCTGTAGCTGAAGATACCACAGCTCCATAGCCTGCTGATTTGGCATGATATTCTGATTCGGATAATATGTCCGTATCGCCATTGCGATCTTGCTAAACTCCTGTCTATTCATGTTCATGCTTTCACTAACTCATAATCCTTGATCTCTTCCTCCGTAAGCTCTCTGTTATACAGAACATACCCCCATACCTCTCTGCCGATTTCCTTCTCCATCTGTCTGCGGTCATAATTATAAAACTCTACAAGCCCTCTTTTCGGACAACCGCCTAACATGATCGGTCTCTGTGTGCTGTAATACTTTTTCATAATTTCTCCTCCTGTCTCTCAACCTGTCTCATCAGTGCCAGTAGGTTATCTCTGACAGACGGGCTTTCGCCCGTTTCGACTTATCCTAAATAATTCTCTCTTGCCCATTTCATAATATCGCAATTCCACGCCGCTTCATAGCTTCCAAATTTTTCTGGAACGCTTTTAGCATTCTTCTTGAAATGCTTCAAGTGTTCTCCGATCTTTTGACCCTCTGGATATAAGCTCTGAGGATGCTTGTAAATCGCTAATATTAACTGCTGTCCCTTATTGATATACTGCTTTCTTGTCATTTTCTTTTCCTCTCTTTCTGCCCGTAGCCGTTAGCTCAGCTATGTATTAAACTTCCTCTACTTTGCATTTATACCCGTAAGATGTTTCAACATCTGCCCATGCCTTGCGATTACTTCTCGTGTACCAGTGATTCCGATATGTGAAATCTCCGTCTGGATCAATCAGCTTATACAGTGCCTGTTTCATGCAAGATGCATTTACGATCTCTGTATTTCCTTTTATTCTGTATTTTTTCATCTTGTTACCTCCCTTTCGTGTAGCTCAACTACCTTACAATTAGAGTATACACCTATTAAAAGGAAAAGTAAAGCGTTTTTTTGAAATTTTTTTTAATTTTTTTCGATCTCTTCCAAATATCTATCTAGATACCACTTTGCCTTTCGCAAATCCTCAATTCCGTTTTTTCTGTCATGCCTGCAAACATACTTGATTACATTCCCGATGCAGAATCCTTTTAAGGCTTCCTCGCTCATTGATCCTGCAATCACATCAAAGACTTCGATGCCATTTGGAAGCTCATAATGCTTCGGGTGATTTACGTTGTCCTGCTCTGTAACCACGCCTGATTCATCTCTTACATATATCACTCTTTTGTCTCCTTCACATTGAATGTCTCATACAGTTCTTTTCGAATATCTTCTATTGACTGATCTATAATCATGCGTATTCGCAAACCCCTATTTCCGCCAAACCATTTTTTCTTAAAATCTGCTTTGCTCTTAAGGTATGACTGTTTGCTTGTGTCTCCACTTGCGTACCAATCATAATCATGTATCAGATTGAAAACATCCCATACAAGTTCGCTGATCTCCCTATCTTCAAATACATTGCTAGGTTTGTCCGCCCAACCGAATATCTCATTCATAGCGTTGCTGTCTGCATAGTTAAACCTTCCGCCACTCATTCTTCATTACCTCCCATATCTTTGATCTGAACCTGTGAAGGATATATATTGAACGTACACCCATTACAGCCCTTAATCTGTACCTGTACTGGAAATCCATCATACGCTTCCGTTAATGCTTCTATCTTTTGTGTCGCTTCTTCAAATCCTTCTGTCCTTGCTTTAATTTTTATTTCTGTATCCATTTTTACTCCTTTTCAATTTTCTCATTGCTGTCATATAACTCAGATATAACAAAAGATTCTTCTGTTACTTCAACCGTACTCAAATCAGTTTCATCTTTAATGATTTTTTCCAATGCCGCAGGAAACAATTTGAAACGCTCTTTCACCCCTTCAAGGGGAAGTGTTGTGCTTGTTCTCTCGACATCAAAATCAATGATAACTCTCGCAGCATATCTTCCCTTGATTCTGCT
>Ga0256405_10002195_pt1 | contig 46735 bp, 35 predicted proteins | sample RumenRJG_02DNA_FD_189096 | JGI IMG/M metagenome (GOLD analysis project Ga0256405, IMG submission 189096) | Bovine rumen microbial communities from Lethbridge, Alberta, Canada - RJG_02 | ecosystem: Host-associated > Mammals > Digestive system > Stomach > Rumen | place: Canada: Alberta... | reverse complement strand
GGCTTCCATGTTCTGTTGGAACGTCTGTGTGAGTGGGAAACCTTGATACCAAAGGTTACGCCCTTTCCGCAGATATCACATTTTGCCATTAGGTTGCACCTCCTTAACTAACCTGTAAAAATACAACATGATTATTCTAACACATAATCAGAAAAAAAGCAAGTGTTTTTTTAAAAAAAATCAAAAAAATTTTTTTTGAACTATAAAATCACATTTTTACTTGAAAAAAAAGCGGCAGTGTAGTATAATATATATTGTATAACTATTGGCAAGGCTATAGTGCTTTGCAGAAGAAAGGATAAATATGTTAGGTTCGGGTTTATCACTTGAAAATCTTTTGATAGTAGCTGCGCGTGTTATAACTTTCATGCTCATTATCCCTATCCATGAGTCCGCTCATGGACTTATGGCAAAATGGCTTGGAGATGATACAGCTAAAAAACAGGGACGTATATCTCTGAATCCTTTTGTGCATCTCGATCCTTTTGGATTTATAATGATGCTTATACTTGGATTCGGTTGGGCAAAGCCTGTTCCTGTCGATGTTTCAAAAATGAAGAATAAGCGCCTTGGCTATTTTCTTGTATCGCTGGCAGGACCGCTTTCAAATATCATTGCAGCCTTTGTGGGCACAGCTTTGTATGCGGTAATAATAGGTGTAAGCGTGAAAAATATCAATAATATATTTACTGTTGAAAGTGCGGTAACAGTTTTTAAGGCAATTTCTGTGTTCCTGCAATACTTTGTCATCATAAATGTGGGACTTGCTTTCTTTAACCTTATCCCGCTTCCGCCTCTTGACGGCTTCAATCTGCTCCGTGCTTTCATGCCTGCGGGATTTGACCGCTGGGTATGGCAGAATTACAGATACATCACGGGTGCGTTTATTGTTCTTGTGCTTGTATCTTCAAGGATACCTGAAATAAGCCAGCCTTTTTCAAATCTTATATATACGGTCGCAAACTGGATATGGACTTCGGTCATGAGAATAGCTGAGCTTATTGTTGAAATATGATAACAGAGAGATTGGAAATATATGGATAAACTTTTCAGAGTACTGCTTACACTGATAAGCAGAGGCATTCTTGTTACAGTATGCATACCTGCGGCTTGTTATGCCAAGGCGTGGGTATCAGATGCGCTGGGTGATAAGACACCGAAGCATGAAGGCAGAATGAGCCTTGATTTCCGTAAGCATCTGGACTTTTACGGTGTTCTCATAACGATGGTGCTCGGTTTTGGCTGGAGCAAGGAAATGAACCACGATATATCACAGCTGAAAAATATGAAGCGTGATCTGACATTTATATCTCTTACACAGTCTGTGGCGTATTTCCTTATGTATGTTATCCTGCGCAATTTGTCGGGAGCCATTTTCGGACTTGCGCCTGCATCGTTCCTGCTTGCCTGTATTTATCGGATATTGAGCAAAACGGGGTATTCGTGCCTGTGCTTTGGAGTTATTGCACTTCTGCCGATACCTCCGCTGGACGGATTCCATATATTCTACCAGTTCTCATGGCCTAAATTCAGGCGTTGGTATTTCACAAATTATCAGAAGATAATGTACTGGTCAAGGTATGTGCTTCTGGGCATATTCTTCCTTGACAGTATCACAGACGGCGAGTTTTCTATACTTGATCCGCTGATCGATATGTGGACATGGGTATGGGATCATCTCGTTTTCTTCGATGTTGACTGGAGCAAAGTAACAGTAAAAACACTGAAATATGTTTTTGGATTCAAAGGTTTATGATCTGAGGAAAGTATGGAAAGTATCTCATTCAAGCTGGAAGTCTTTGAAGGACCTCTTGACCTGCTGCTGAGCCTTATTGCCAAGCATAAGCTGAATATCTGCGATATCGAGATATCCAAGCTGCTGGAGCAGTATCTGCTGTATATAGATCAGGCACATGAGCAGGATCTTGAGCTTGCAGGCGAGTTCCTTGAAATGGCTGCAAGGCTTATATACATCAAAACGGCATCGCTTCTGCCGCAGCCCGAGGAGGCTGAACAGATGAAGCGTGAGCTGGAGGGCGCTCTTATCGAGTACTCTCTCTGTAAGATAGCTGCTCAAAGACTTGCGGACGCATTCGTTGGCGGAGACATATTTGTGCGCTCACCCATGAAGATAAAGGCGGACATGACCTATACCCTTGTCCATGAGCCTGAGAGACTTGCGATCGCATACAGTGCTATATCAATGAAAAATATCAAGTCCGAACACGCTAAGCTGCACGTTGAGAACAAGATAAATTCTGTTGTTAAGCGGCGAATCGTTTCGGTAATGACAAAGGTAGTTCATATTCTCAGAGAGCTGTATTCGTCGGGAGAGGTCTATATGGACAAGCTCTATGACGGCGTTACAGACCGCTCGGAAAGAGTCGCGACTTTCCTTGCTGTTCTCGAGCTGACAAGGCACGGCAGAATAACTATCAGCGACGATAATCTGATGATATTCTTCAAAGGAAGAAAGAACGGAGTGAAAAAGACGTGGAGATCAAGGAAAAGCTCGGAGCAATAGAGGCTATCCTCTTTGCAAGCGGCGAACCTATCGAAATATACCGCCTCTCGGAGGCAAGCGGCGTAGACGCTGGAACGCTCCCGTCTATGATAAGGCTGCTCAATGAGCGCTATGACGACTACGGCAGCGGCATCTGCATAAAAAAGCTCGACAGCAGCTATCAGATGTGTACACGGGACGATTTTGCACAGCAGGTGAGGACAGCTCTTGAAACCAAAAGATCGGCTCCTCTTTCAAATGCCGCAATGGAGGCACTTACTATAATCGCATACAATCAACCCGTTTCCAAAGGATTTGTAGAAAATGTCCGCGGTATTGACAGCTCGTCCGTTATCAATAACCTCGTTGAAAAGGGACTTGTTGAAGAAGCAGGCAGACTTGATGTTCCGGGTAAGCCTATAGTCTACAGAACGACTTCCATTTTCCTTCGCAGCTTCGGACTAAGCTCTATAGCCGATCTTCCGCCGCTTCCGGGACAGAGCGATCTTGTCCTTGAAACAGAGGAAGAATTCGTGGACAGAGAGCTGTCCGAATCTCAGCAAGAAATACACTAACAGAAAGGAGCGGCAGGAATGATCGTACTGAAAATTCTGCTGTATATACTTCTTGTCGTTGCAGGAATAGTATTACTTGTGCTCATAACTCCTGCTGGCGGAGAACTGAGCTATATTGACGGAAAATTCCGATTCAGGGTTAAGCTCTGGATAATAAATATAATGGACTCTGAGGGCGGAGGTCTTTACAACTGGTGGAAAAAACGAAAAGCAGGCAAAAAGAACAGACCCGAAAAGCCGAAAAAGCCCAAGCCTGTAAAAGAAAAGAAGAACAAGAAGAAAAAACAGCGTGAAAAGTATGAATGGGAAAAGGAACTGGACGATATACCTGTTAATGATCCCGAAACTGACGCAATCGCTGCGAAAACTTCTTGCGATACAGTGAGCGATACAGCTCCTGCTGCATCGGAAAAAATTGAAAGCAGCGAAAAAACTGATGTTTCGCCCAAAAATGAGGATACGAAAGCTTCCTCAGCTGATGAAATAGCCGAGGACATTGAGGAAGATGATGACGACGACAAGGAAAAGAGTTCTGTCAGTGATAAGATAGAGAAGATCGTCGGTCTGTGGGAGAGCGCTCAGCGCCCTGTGCTTAAAATTTTCAAGGGATTCAGATTCTCTGATCTATATATCGATTTCGTTATCGCAGATGATGACGCATATAAATGCGCACTGAATTACGGAAAGTATTCGACAGCAGTTTTCAATGGTTTAGCTTTTTTCAGCGAGATTTTCACGGTAAGACTAAAAACTGTTGATGTTCGTCCGCAGTTCGGCGTTTCCAAGGGACGCTGGGACGTTTCGGGAAAGCTGAGCGTTAGGCTCGGTACAATGGTTATAGCGGGAGCATGGCTCCTGATAACATATCTGTTCAGAACTTTTATACCTGAAAAGATAAGAAAAATTAAAATGAAAAAATCCGCCGCAAGGCAGAAGTGAGGTATATAATATGAGTGCAAAAAATACACCTGTAAGCGAACTTTTAGGTATTTCTATCGAGAAGATCAAGGAAATGGCTGATGTCAATGCGATCATCGGTGAACCTATAAAGCTTCCTGACGGTACAACGATAATACCTGTATCAAAAGTAAGCTACGGCTTTGCATCAGGCGGCTCTGATCTGCCTTCAAAGTACGACAAGGACCTTTTCGGAGGCGGAGCAGGTGCAGGAGTTTCCATAAAGCCTGAGGGATTCCTCGTTATTTCTCCTGACGGTTCAGCTAAAATGGTAAATATGGAAGGAGCTAACGATCCAATCAGCAATGCCATAGATAAGGCTCCTGCCCTGATCGACAAGATCACAAGTATCGTCAACAAGAAAAAAGCTGCAAAGAATGGGGGCAAGTCGGACGGCATCACTGACGATTCCGTTCCGCTCAACTGAGAATATCCGACATTTTCAAGGCATATCCTTTAGCATAGATAATATGCGGAGGTGTGCCTATGAAAAGGCTTATAAGTATATTTACAGCGGTTGCGCTCACAGCATTCAATTTCACCGAGATCTGTGCTTTCGGAGCTGAAAAGCCTGATATATCCGCAAAAGCTGCGGTAGTGATCTCAGCTGATACAGGCGAGGTGATATATGCTCTCAACTGTAATGAAAAGCTTCCCATGGCAAGCACGACTAAGATAATGACTACTCTGCTGTGCCTCGAAAGCGGCGGTCTGTACGACGAATTCGTGGTGGACAGCAATGCCATAAAGGTCGAAGGTTCGTCAATGGGACTGTGCGAAGGTGATACAGTTACGAAGTATGCGCTTTGTTGCGGAATGCTGCTCCCGTCAGGAAATGACGCTGCAAATGCGGCTGCTGTGAAAATTGCGGGAAGTATCAGTGCTTTTGCTGAGCTTATGAACGAACGTGCCCGAAAAATGGGACTTACCAGAACCTTTTTCGTGACTCCTTCAGGACTTGAAGGTGAGGGACACGGTTCATCTGCTTTCGATATGGCTATGCTTGCCCGTGAAGCACTGAGAAATGAGATATTCCGCAGCATTTGCTCTCAGAAGAGCATGAAGCTGGAGTTCGGAAATCCTCCCTATGAGCGCTGGCTGAAAAATACCAATAAGCTGCTTTCAATGTATGACGGGGTTTACGGCGTTAAGACAGGTTTTACCGATGAAGCAGGCAGGTGCCTTGTGTCTGCCTGTGAACGCGGCGGCAAAGACCTTATATGTGTGACTCTCAATGACAGAAACGACTGGAACGACCATATGGCACTTTACGATTACGGCTTTGATACGGTCCGTAAATTCGATGTACAGCTGCCTTTGGAAATGTCTGTTGATGTTGCAGGAGGGGACAGCGATAGTCTGCCGCTGATACCCGAAGATCCTACGCTCTCTGTTACTTCCCTTGCAGGGAACGAGGACGATATAACCTTCACCATTCTCTCAGCTCCGTTTGAATATGCTCCCGTTCACAAGGGAGATAAGGCGGCAGAGCTGCGTGTTAACTTCATGGGTCGAGAGGTGAAAACGATCCCGCTGTATGCAGCAGAGGATATAGCTGTAAAAACTGCAAAACCTAAACAGCATAAAAAGGGAATATTCGCTAAGATCAAAGAAAAGCTGGGGAGAGTGCTCTCCCGTTAAGGATAGGATAAAAGTGGAAAAAATAAGAATTCAGAAAATGATCGCCGACAGCGGCGTGTGCTCCAGAAGAAAAGCTGAGGAGCTTATAACAAAAGGCAGGGTAAAGGTAAACGGTCATCCTGTCAAACTGGGCGACAAGTGCGGCTTCAAGGATATTATCACCATTGACGGTGAGCGTATCTATATGCCTAAGAAGCGAAGCTTCCTGTACCTCATGATGAATAAGCCGAGAGGCTATGTAACTACTGTTTCAGATGAGCTTGACAGACGCTGTGTAATGGACCTTCTCGAAGATGTGGAGGAGCGCGTTTACCCTGTAGGCCGTCTTGACAGAAATTCGGAAGGACTCCTTCTCTTTACAAATGACGGTGAATTCGCAAACAGCATAATGCACCCGAGCCGCCATATATCAAAGACTTATCGTGTAACTGTTCGTCCCGATATCAATGACGATCAGCTTGTAAGGCTCTCGGAGGGCGTGGAGATCGACGGCAGAAAGACTCTCCCTGCAACTGTAGTTGTCAAGGACAAGACAGAGGGCAGAGTTGTGCTGCTCATTACTATAAAAGAGGGCAGAAATCGTCAGATCCGTAAGATGTGCGAGGCTGTGGGACTTGAAGTTGCAAGACTTCGCCGTATCAGCATAGGCCCGCTTAAACTCGGTATGCTCAAACCAGGCTCTTACCGCGAGCTTACTCCTGAGGAGCTTCGCGCTATAAGAAACGCTATCGGCAAGGAGAAGTGAGATGCTGGAAATTCAGGAAAAACTCACTTCGGACGGCTATGATGAGCTTAGAAAGGCTGCTGGCAGCGCTGAACTGCATATCACAGAGGCATTGGACAGGAACGAAGTCATCGGCTTCATTGCATATTCATACGGTGCGGAAAAGACTGTGGTCTATGATTATGACGACTGCGGTGATATCATGCTTTGCGATGGACTTGTCCGCTCCGTGATGCTGAAAAGTGTCCTCAAAGGCATAAATCATATGCTTTTTGAGCTGCCCGACGATACAAAGTATGAAAACCTCAGAAAACTGAGATTCATAAGCGGTGACAGCAGACAGTGTGCCGATCTTGAAAGGTTTATGAACGGCTGTCAGCACTGCAAGAACAACAAAGAATAATTATGAAAGGAAAGATAAGGATTGCCCATTAGGATCTCGTCAGAACTTCCTGCATTCAAAACTCTTGGAGAGGAAAACATTTTCGTCATGTCAAAAGACAGGGCTGAACATCAGGATATTCGTCCGCTGAAGGTAGTTATCCTGAATATCATGCCCAAAAAGATAGAGACAGAGTGTCAGCTCCTGCGTCTGTTAAGTAATACTCCGCTTCATGTGGATATCGACCTTTTACAGATGGCTTCGCATAATTCAAAAAATACTTCCCGTCATCATCTCGAAGCGTTCTATAAGACTTTCGACGAGATAAGCAACGACAGATATGACGGTATGATAATCACAGGTGCACCTGTAGAGCTTCTTGATTATGAAGAGGTGGATTATTGGAATGAGATATGCAGTATAATGGAGTGGTCAAAAACTCACGTATTTTCCACTATTTATATATGCTGGGCTGCACAGGCAGGTCTGTACTATCATTACGGTATACCTAAGTATACTCTGGATCACAAGATGTTTGGAATATTTCCGCACAGGGCTGAGGTGAGCAATTGCCAGCTTCTCCGTGGTTTCGATGATGTTTTTTATGTGCCTCATTCGCGCAATACGGAAGTGCGAAGGGCGGATATAGAGCGTATTCCGCAGCTTGAGATACTGACAAGCTCTGATATAGCAGGCGTTCATATAGTTGCCAATAAAAACGGCAGACAATACTTCATAACAGGACATTCCGAGTATGACCGTGATACTCTTGCGAATGAATACCGACGTGATGTATCAAAGGGTATCGATATACAGATACCTTACAATTATTTCCCAGGGGACAACCCCGACAATGTTCCTGTATTCTCATGGAGATGTACAGCAAATCTCATGTTTTCAAACTGGCTCAATTACTGCGTATACCAGAAGACTCCTTATAATCTTGAGGAGCTTGAGGTACGCAACTGGAATTGGGAAACAAGTTTATAAAAGGAGGAAGAATAAATGAGCGATCAATTCGGTATGGATAACAATAATAATGGCAGCAGCGGTGAAAGCAATAACAACGCTGGCGGCTATGACAACAATAACATGAATGGTTACAATAACGGCGGCTACAATAACAATAATATGGGTGGCTATGGCAATAACACGAACGGCTACAATAACGGCGGTTATTATAACAACGGCGGATATTATCAGAACGATCAGTTCACAGGTATTTACAATGATTCAAATTACAATATGCCTGACGAGCGCAAGGGAAAGGGGTTGGCTATAGCTTCATTCGTACTTGCTATAATCAATATCTTCCCATGCTGTACATCGCTTAGTATTATAATCGTTCCGCTTTGTATCATTTTCTCTCTTGTATCTCTTTTCGGAAAGAGAAAGGGTACAGCATTTGCTGTTATCGGTCTTGTTTTGGCTCTGATTGCGGGAATTTTCTTTGCTTATTTCGGATATATCACATATAAGATCTTCCCGGATTTTGTATATTTCGCAGACCATGAGGAGCAGATCATCAGTGAATATGATGCTGATGGTACTATCCCTGAAAGATTTGAGAAATACCGCCAGCCAAAGTACGATAAGTACTGGGAGCGTATGGGCTATGACAGCTTTGATGAGTTCTTTGCTAAGTTTATCGAACAACAGAAGAAAAATCAAAATTACTCAAGCAGTTCATCATCTTCTGACAGAAGATCAGGCAGCAACAGTGATCTTTCACTGGGTTTTGTTCCTGCACTTATGCTATAAGATGTGTAACTCCCCGAATCACTGCGGTTCGGGGAGTTCTTTTGTTATACGTTCCATGTATTCGGCAGTTGAAAGAAGTCCGCTGCGGTTATATCGGAATATTCCGTAGAGACATGATGGCTCACGGGTTATGAAGTTCATTCCTTCACGACAGGTGAGGGTCATGAGTATGCCGCTTTCGCGGAGCACGGGAAGGCTTTCCCTGCAAAGTGCGCCATAGGGATAGGCAAATACCACAGGTGCTATGCCACAGTTCAGCTTCAGCTCTGTTTTCAGTAGTTCTATATCATTTCTGAGAACTGAGATATACTCCTCATCAGTTTCAGAGGGAAGCTTTGCACAGCCCTGTCTGCCGTTTGTACGTGAGTGCATATCGTAGGTGTGGCTGCCGATCTCAATGCGCTCTGAAGCGGTAAGCTCTGAAATATCTGCCCATGTGAGATAAGAGTAATTGTCAGTATGAGGGTCGGCAGGTGCATAATCGTCGGTATACCTGCCAACAATAGATACAACGGCTCTCATATCGTATTTTTCGAGCAGCGGCAGGGCTAACGAAAGATTATTGTAAAAGCCGTCGTCAAAGGTAATGAGAACGGGTCTTTCGGGGAGTGATCCATTACCGTTGGAATAGTTTATGAGCTGCTCAGCACTTACGCTTGTAAAGTCGTTGGAACTGAGCCATGCAAGGTCTGAGTCAAGCTGCTGCGGAGTTACGGAATAGTCTGAAGGTTCTTTTTCGCAGACACTGTGATACATCAGCACGGGCAGCGGTATTTCTCTGTTTCTGGTGGCGGATACGGATAAAAGACCGCTGACAGCGAAAAAAAGAGCTGTACACAGTGATAGACCCAAAACAGCAGTGTACATTCTGCGAGCTTTTCTGTTAAGACCAAAGCATTTGTACATCGTTATCACCTCATTCGATTTTATGACGGATATTGTAAAAAAATGACGACATAAGCCTGCGGACAGCTATCATAATGGCTCTCGTCAGTGAATATATTTATCACATAGGAATATGTGAGGTGAGTATATGACACGTCATCAACGCAGAAAGCTTAAAGGAATAGCAAGATGTACGGCAGCAGTCGTTCTTCCCGTAGTCATAGCAGCAGGAGTTCATGGAGTGCATGGTATAAAGAGCAGTATTACGGCTGAAAAAGAGCTTACCATGAAGGAACAGGGAACTCATGAGGCACAGCTGCATGAAACAGGGGCAGAGAAGATCAAAAGAATGAAAATTGAGGATGAACTCCTCGACAGTGAGATAATACTGTCAGAGGGGTATGGTATAGCTGACGAGAGTGATAACAGAGGTGATCTTCTAAGATTGCCCGATCCGCTGGCTATGAAGGCTGATGATGCAGGTGCAAAGCCTTATCCTACACAATGGCAGCCTGACGGCGAACTGATACGTACTACTTATGGGCGATACAGCGGAAATTCGTTTTTCGACATTGAGGGCGGAGGACAGGTCAATAACAAGACAGATATCCCGAATGATGAGCTTATGAAGGAGAGCGGTTATCTGCCGAATTTTACAGTCGAGGATACTGACGAGCCTCTTGTGCTGATCTACCATACCCATACCACTGAAAGCTTTGAGCCGTTTGTGAGGGATAAGTATGACAGCTCGTTCAATTACCGTTCTACCGACAGTACCAAAAATATGGTAATGGTCGGTGATGCCATACAGGCGGAGCTTGAAGCGCAGGGGATAGGTGTTATCCATGCTGCGGATATCCACGATTATCCGTCATACAATGGTTCGTATGCGCGCAGCCGCGAAACTATAATGCCTATCCTTGAAAAGTATCCGAGTATAAAAGTTGTCCTTGATATTCACAGGGACGCTATATCGGGGGAAGGGTATGCTTATCAGCCCTTCGTGGAAGTTGACGGCAGGGAAGCGGCTCAGGTAATGATTATATCGGGCTGTGATGACGGAACTCTTGGAATGCCGAATTATATGGAGAATTTTCACTTTGCCTGCTGCCTTCAACGCAAGCTTGAAAGCGACCATGAGGGCTTCACGCGGCCGATACTTTTCGATTACAGGCATTATAATCAGGATCTTACAAATGGAAGTCTGCTTATCGAGATAGGTTCTCACGGCAATACATTACAGCAGGCACAGTTTTCAGGACAGCTTCTCGGCAGGTCGCTGGGAGAGCTGCTGAATTCAATGAAAAGGAGATAATATGCAGCGCAAAAAGAAAAAAACCGCCCTCAAAGCAGCTTTCCTGTATCTGCTTCTGAGCGGCGGCTCATGGATGTTTTTGAATTCTTACGCCAATTCCTGCAACCGACTTAGCGGAGAAAATATCGTCCCTGCATCGATCGCAGTTTTCGATGACAGTGCATCGATAGAAGTACTCGATCATAGTCTTGATTTTGGTATTTCGGGCATCAGACCCGAGAGCAAGACGTACTGTGCAGCATATCTGCTTGTACCTGATGAAGTCAGAGCTGCGGCTTATTTGATATCGTTAAGTGGAACAGACTCTTGATTGTCTTGTGTAGTAGAATGTATTCAGTTCCCCTTTATATATGAGGTCGGCATTCGGAAAATGCCTGAAATCATCTGGGGCGTACATACAAAAAGCTTTTTCGAGCGGTATCCCGATCTTATCCATAGTGTAAGCAACGAACTGTGAACAGAGGAAGCTTCGTTCGCGGTTCCATTCTATGTTCATACATAAAGCGAATAGTCCAAGAATATTATAGGAGTATATCTTGCGATTTTTAGCAAAATGACCTATTATGATGTTATAAGCTTCTTTTTGCTCATGAGAAACGCTGATGCGATAGATCTCGCAAGGGATATTTCGGAACTGCCCGAGAGTTCCCTGACCGACTATCTCCTGATTGAAGGTAGCAGGCAGTGGAAATGGTCGATATGTACGGCAGAAGCTGTACATTTCTGAAAGCTCAAGATCACCTGAAAGAGAAACGTGGTTATAAGGCTTTTTCGTAACGTGTTTGAAGAGTCGAGCGGGTCTTGTACCTGTTTGAGCAACTATAATATAAATATAATCCCCCAAAACTTTCCCTCCTAAAATTATTTTTAATAATTATATCATAAATACTTGCAAATTTCAAGAGTTTTTGATATAATTATGTAAGGTACATTAAACATAAATTTGTGCGCCTGTAGCTCAGGGGATAGAGCATCGGCCTCCGACGCCGTGTGCGCTGGTTCGATTCCAGTCAGGCGTATACCAGAAAATGGCTGTAAACAGTCGTATAATCAAAAAGAGTGAAGCTTCTTTCAGTGTTTGATCTGATCGGAGCTTCACTTCTTTTGTTATGTAATAAATGTTTCAAGCAATGATATAATTTTTGACGATGAGTGGCAAATTGCATAGCAGATTGCTGCTCATTCCTGAAAAAGTTTATTTCACTCCTAAAATGTTGCATAAAAGATGAAAAAAGGATAAAATCTTGAATGTAAGGTAATTACGACACAATGTTCGTTAATCACCTTCATAGAACAAACAATAAATATAAAATAGGAGCGAAATTTTGAATAATAAGATCATATCGCGTATATTAATACCAATTACATTAATATCTATGGTATCGTGCGATTCAAAAAAACCGCAGAGCGAAATGCCCGAAGTCAAAGTTTCAGATGAATTCACAAATTTAGAAAACGGAAAAACATCTGAAGGTGACATCGTTATTAATCTGGCGGTCAGCAACTATGATACATTTTTCAGAGGCTCTGATCCCGTAAAAGAATTCAACAGTATGGATAACGGTTATAAGATCAGCCTTATCGATTACGGTGAATATTACGATGCGGCGACCGCTGAAGAAGAATCAAATGCTGACAGTAAATACGCCGAAGCTTATCAAAATGCCGATAATAAAATATGTATGGATATCATACAGGGCGGCAAGATAGATATGACATTCAAGTTCTTTGATGACAGCAGATTTCTTTCACTTGCAGAGAAAAGTGCCTTTGTTGATCTGAATAAGTTCATGCAAGATGACCCAGATATCAATCATAATACACTGAATAAGCATATTATCGATCTTTGCGAGAATGACAGCAAGCTTTATTATATGCCTGTATCGTATACTGTAAAAACTCTGCTTGGTTATGAAAAATACGTCGGGGCTGACGAAAACTGGACAATAAATGATATGATAGATCGGTGGGCAAAGATGCCTGAAGGTTCACGATTCACAAGTTCATTATCCATTAATTCAGCTGATTCAATTTTCTATGAGCTGATAGGAAACAGTATCACATCTTTTATTGATATAGATGAAAGAAAGTGTTATTTTGATTCCGATGATTTCATAAAAATGTTAGAATTTGTAAAGGATTTCGGAGTTTCTAATGACTGTGATAAGAGCGAAATAGTGCCTGGTGACTTCTTTATCGACCCTGTAACATTATCCGGTTTCAAAAATTTCCATAATATTTTATGGAACGCCGGAAATACTCAGCCGATCTCATTCGTCGGGTATCCTGCTTCTGACGGAAGCAACTCTTTTATCGAACTTGGAAATACATTTGCGATCTGTTCTTCAGCAGATGAAGAAGTTCAGAAAGGTGCATGGCAGTTTATAAAATATCTGACATCTTATGATTATCAGTATTCGTCCATGATCGCGCAAAATGATGAAAACGCGGAAAACGATCCTTCTTTTGATAACAGCGAAGAGCTTTTCTTCCCAATAAATAATAATGCTTTTGAGAAACGTGCAGAAGAAGCATATTCAAAAGAAAATGAAGAAAATATAGTAAGTGTTTCGGGAAAAGAATTAAATATTGGATATTTCACTCGTGAAGAATTTGACAGACTAAAAGCAATTATCGAAAAAACAAATCAGATCAATTTAACTGATAATAAAATTTACGGAATAATTGTTGACGGAACAGCAGAAATGCTCAGTGGAGAAATATCGCCGGAGGAGGAAGCTAAGAGAATTCAAAACAGTGTTACTTTTGCAATAAATGAATAAATGATCTATAGGAGGAACAGCATATAATTTTCTTTTAACTGTTGATATGGCAATAAAAGGAGTAAAAAGAAAATGGGTAAGATTTTTAAAAGAGCACTTGCATCTGTTTGTGCAACTGCTGCAATTTTCACTTCCGGTGTAGCTACAAGTATAACTGCATCTGCCAATAATTGCAAAGATCAATACTGGCGTACAAGTTATAAAGCACATGCGATGTATCCTTACGAAGCTAATGTTATTGGAGAAAAGTGGGATGATTCCAGTATATATATAAATAATGACGGACGTTATTATTCAAATTCTTACGGAACTGACGACCTCAGAGTATGGGTCAGCGGCTGCTTAAAAAGACCAGGATATGGCGATCAATCATATATTGCAGGAAGCCGTAACGGAAACACACTTTTAGTTGGTGCGGTAAAAGTTCCAAAGGGTCAGAAAAGATTAATTTATCAGTATGTGTATGAGAATGGTGTGGATAAGGCAAATAGTCTTAAATGGCCAAGAGGCACATATAAAGTAAATGCAAAAGTTTCGATCCAGACAAATATACAAACAGCAGGAAGATGGAGCCCTGATTCAGTGGGCTGGTATCCTCGCGCAGAATATACCCCATAATAAAGAGAAGCAATCATTATATTACATCAATACAGTTAAAGAAAATAGTAAAATTAAACATCATATCAACAGTTAAAAGAGGATTATATGCGAAATTATATTGCTCTACCAATTAACTCAAGAAGAATTATTTCGCTGTCAGGAGTTAGTCGGGGGAACAATAATAAACCTTCTTTAGTTATTTATCTTATCTCTAAAATGTAACGCAAGTAAATTATAAAAAATACGCAATGAAAAGAGATTAATATGGAAAAAGTAAAAAAATCCAATGTAAATATATTATTGCTTTCTATATGTTGTGTACTGATCGTTATTTCTTCGGTCTATGCGTATACAACTGTTAAAAGCTACAATGAATATATTGATTCGATCAAAAACAATAACAGTCTTAATCCGCTGCTTCCGCTGAATAGTGCATTTACTTATTGGATAGGCAACGGTCATGGATTGACGGCTCATAGGGTATTCTATTATGTTATGTTTTTCGGTGCAGTTATCCCATGTATAATCACTGTTATCAAAGAAAGAAAAAATGCTGCACAGAATAACAGTGCTTCCAGATATCTGTCGGTATTTTGTACGTCAGGTCTGGTCGGTTTTATTCCGCTTATTGTAAACATGATAAGTACAATGATGTTTATTCCTGCTGATAGACCGGATTCTATATATGATATCTACTATAACGTAATTTCAACAGATTTTTTGAGTGAACTTTTTTATTCGCATCCAATTATGTATGAGCTGTTCTATATACTGCTTGTATCAGTTATATGTGGTCTTATAGGATGTTTCGGATTTGCTCTCGCAAAGCTTTGCGGCAGCCGTTTTATCGCACTTATTGTACCTGAATGTATTATCGGAGTACTTCATCTTGTTGACAAATATTACTTCGATAATTTTGAAATGGAGAAAGGTGTATCGTTGATAAATCTTTCTAAGAATGCAGCCTCAATGATGGTAAATATAAAAACTGTTTTAATTGAGATCGTGATATTATTCGCATTTGTTGTAGTTCTTTATAGTGTTAACAGTGCCAGAATATCTGTAAAAAAAGGACGAAAGGAAGTTGCAGCGACATGAAAAAACTGTTTATATCGGTCTTTGCTGTAGTTGCAGCAGTCATAATATGCGGTGCAAGAATATATAAGATCAATACAACAGGAATACATCAGAAAGAAACATATTATGGTTTAAACGAAGAAGTACCTCTTGAATGTGATTTTACAAACAGCAGTAAAGAATCTCACAACGGTTACTCGGTAACTGTAACGGGAACAGAACTTCTTTCTTTAGACGAATTAAAGAACAACTATAAAATAGAAGATAAAAGGATAGACTATTATTTGGATCACGTATATCTTGTGAAAATCAAAGTAAAAAATACTTCAAACAAAGATGCAGAAAAGGCTGGTATCGATACGAATAAGTTTCAATTACAGTCGGGAGCATTTATGCAATTTGTAGATGACAAAATATATCCTGAGATAAATGATCCGGCACTGACATCGTTCTCTTTAAAAGAAAATACGGAAATGGATTTTATACTTCCTTTCGCAATAAGTCAGGAGCAGATCGATATTGATACTTTTAAGAATAGTATGAATCAGATAGTCCTTACACTATATCCAAACAAAAAGATCGTAAAACTTGACCCTGTTAACTAAATTGGAAATATGTAATATCTCTCTGTTTATGTACTTTAGATTATATCATTTATTGTGTGTTCTTTCAACTTAAAGCTTATTATGCTGTTTAGTCATATAAAAAAGGCAGATACAATGAAGTATCTGCCTTTTAGTCTATCAAAAAAGTCACTTAACCTATGAAAGGGATTCCAAAGGGACTGTGTTCCTTTGGCAGAGTCCAGAGGCAGCGCCTTTGGTGGGGTGTGGGGCAAAGCCCCACATATAGCCTTAAAGCGCTTCGCAAAGGGTGAATTGAAAAACAGTCCAGTGGACTGTTTTTCAAGAGGGAACGCCTTGCAAGTGAAGGCGTTCCCTTAAAAAATAGTTTTATTGACAAGCTGAAAGGCAGATACAATGAAGTATCTGCCTGAGACTGTCAAAAAACTATCGCGGAACGCCGAGGGCGGCGTTCCCTACAAATTATTATTACGCAGAATAGCCAAATTGTAGGGGCTGATGCCCACATCAGCCCGCAAATGTATATTAAAAAAAGACTTTTTCGACAAACTAAGGCAGATACAATGAAGTATCTGCCTTTTATGTTTCATATTTTGCTGTTTGAGTCATGACACTAATACACTATTAATCACCGTATCGGCAGCGATTGATTGAATTCGCTTATCGATCAGGCGCGTGTATGTATCTGACCACCTGCAAGTGTCTTGCCATGAGCTTTTGCCATATCAGAAATATTCACGTTCTGATAACCTTTTTGTGCAAGCCACGGAAGAACTTCTTCCATAGCAGCAGCTGTTGTAGCATATGTCTCGTGACAAAGTACGATAGCACCTTCAAGTGTGCCATTGTTAGCTGCTTCCTTGATCTTGTTTACGATCTGATCCTTAGTGGCTTTGTTCCAGTCACCTGTATCGATAGCACAGCTTATAAGCGGAATATCGTAAAGTGCAGACTTTACCTGTCCGCCGCCGTCAAGGAAAGGAAGTCTCATAAGGTGTGAAGGCTCTGTACCGATAATGCTTCTGAGCTTGCTGTTGCACTGTTCCCACTCACTTCTTACCTGTGAAGAACTTAGAGAACCGAGTGAAGGATGTGTTTTTGAGTGGTTAGCGATCTCCATACCGCACTTGTATGCGTACTTGACTTCTTCATAGTGACCGCTTGTTGTTGTCCAGTCGCTAACATAGAAGAAAGTAGCTGTCATATTGTTGTTTTTCAGAGCGTTGATGATCCTCATTGAGGTATCTGTCGAAGCATTTCCTACTGCGCCGTCATCGAATGAGATAGCACAGAGCTTTTTGCCTGCCTGAACGCCGGGTGTTGTTGCAGGAGCTTCACCTACGTGTCCCTGACCTGTTACAACTGACGACTTTGTATCCTCTGAAGCAACAAGTACATTATCAATGTAGAAGTCCATAAGATCACCTGAGCCCTGAGTTGTCTCAATATAGAGCAACATATCACCTGAATTTTCAGGAATAGTGAAGGAGAGATTTTCAAGCTTAGTCCATTCGCCGCTCTTGCAAGAAGTATTAGCAATGGTTGTGTATGAAGCATCATCGCCTTCACCCTGCTGTAGTGACATCTGGATACTTGCAGCGTTGCCTGACTGCTGCATTACAGCAGCACTGAAGCTGTATGTCTGACCCGGAATGAGATCAGAGCCAAGCTTGATAGCTGCACCGTTCCACTCAGCCGTTCTGCCTGATACGTACAATGACTTGCCCGTATAGTAGCTGTCTGAGCTGGCTGCGACAGAAGCATTTCCTCTGCCGCTCCAATTCTCGGTATCAGAATCAAATGAGTTATTGATATAAATTTTTTCCACAGGCTTTGTTGTGGTTGTAGCTGTAGTTGTGGTCACTGCCTTTGTAGTTGTAGACTGTGAAACAGGTGTTACGTTTGTTTTAACTGGCATAGCTCTCAGGAAGCTTTGATATCAATCCTAAGAGCAGTTTCTGGATAGTAAGAGCATCGTTTGCAGTTATACCGCTTCCTGCTTCGTAAACATCTGCGTTGTAGATTCCGGGAGCAGTAAGTGTATATTTGTTTGGATTAGCAAGTGACTGCATGATAAGAACTACGTCGCTCATATCTACGCCGCCGTCATTATTAGCATCACCCCAGACTGATACCTTGGATTCAAGTGCAGCCTTTGGATCCTGAGTTGTAGTAGCAGTAGTGGTAGTTGTGGCGGAAGTAGTAGTTGTTGTGGTTGTAGTTGTGGTGGTAGTAGTTGTTGTGGTGGTGGTTACTACTACAGGACCGTTGATCTTTACACCTGCTTTAGCTACGATAGCTTCATCGATATAGAAGTTATCAGTTCCGCTTTCTGTTTCAACATAGAGTGTATATCCTGAACCCTGTGGGAGCTTGTAGTTTGTATTTGCAAGATGAACGTACTGCTCGCCAACTCCCTCAGCTTCAGCAATGTGGTCATATTTTGTTTCGCCTGATGAATCAGTGTACTGGAGCGAAAGCAGCAGCTTGCCCGAGCCTGAAGCTACAACGCTGAAACTGTATTCCTGACCTGCTTTGAAGGTAAGTGAATCGAGGTTTTTCTGAACACCGTTCCATGCAGAAGCTCTGTCCTGGATAAGGAGAGCATTTGTGCCCTTATAAGGTATTCTTCCGCTCAGTGTAAGAGTTGAAGAACCGCGAGCCTGCCAGTCGTCAGTACCGTTTTCAAATGTATCGTGGTAGTAATAGCCGTTTGAATTAGGCTCAATAGGCTGAGGAACAGTTTCCTGACCCGGCTGGAAGCCCTTGCCATCGCTTACGAGATTGACCACGAATGTTGAAACGCTGTTTGCAGGAAGCTGAGCGTTGAATGTTGAACCGCTGAAATCAGGGCTTGAAGTTTTTGTGATATTTTCATTAGCAGAAGTTCTGTAACGAGTTACATTTGTGATAGTTCTGCCGTTGAAATTGAACTGCTGAACAGGTGTGTTGTTGCCTTTATTGATAGCAACGACAGTTGCCTGTGTATCGCTGTGTTTGTAAGCAGATACGAGGATATTGCTGTCAGGCTGTTCTGTAGCATCGATACGAACGTCGCCAGGGCGAACCCATTTTGAGAACTGTGCCATAGCATAGCCTCTCTTTGAGATCTTTCCTGTATCCCACATCGGGCTGTACTGACGGCGAATATACCACCATACATAAGCGTTCATATTACCTACAACAAGTGCATTGTGGATATTCTCAGCGACCTTTACGCCTTCAGGCCAGCGGTCAGCAGAGTTAGCATCACTGTTTGGAACATATACCTCAGTCATCCAGATCTCCTTGCCGCAGTTTTCAAGTGCAGGGAAGTCCATCTGGCTGCGCTGTGTTCCGTAGAAATGAGTACCGAACATATCACAGTTTGCCATAGCCTTGGAGTTATTGAGGATAGCATTGTAATAGCTCTTTCCGTACTGGAATGTTTCAGGTGACATCATTTTTGTAGTAGTTCCTGCTGTTACAGCCTTACCATAGTTAGCAAGGAAATTAGCACAGCGGTCAGGTGACCAGTAAGTCCATTCGCTTGAGTAGTCAGGCTCATTCTGAACAGAGATAGAGTTGAGGTGAACGCCCTGATTATTGCAGTACTTGATGAAGTCGTTAAGGTGCTGGGCATACTGTGCTTCCGCACCGTTTTTCAGGACGTACTGTCCGCCGGTAGGACCGCCTGAACCGTTCTGACGAAGAGAAGCAGGTGGGTTCCACGGTGTTGCGAATACAGTAGCGCCAAGCTTCTGGGCTCTCTGAGCTGTCGGGATAGCGTTCTTCCACGCATTTTTGTCATCGCTTACAAAGATACGCAGGATAGTAAGACCGAGCTCGTTATCGCCGTTGCCGAATGCAGTCTGTACCTGAGCTGCTGTCATGTCTCCGGGAGCGCCGTTCTGAGCGTTATAGCTCTGCCACTCGGGGTGGTTCATACCGCCGAATCCTCTGATTACCTGGTATTGCTTGTTGGTGTTGATGTTGCACGCACTGGCAGCATCAGCCTCGATCGGAGCAGATGACGGGAATGATGATGCAGTGCTGATAAGCATTGCTCCCGCCAAGACTGCTGAGAGCGCAGACTTGATTTTTTTTGTAATGGTCATTTTAATTACCCCCTGTACGTAAACGCTTTCAACGTTACGTAAATTTTATATATTGTATATTTTATCACGAAATTTATTTTTTGTAAACTCACAAAATAATGGTTAGGTGGAAAATATGACACTGTTTTGACATATCTGCCTTTTTTTATAAAAAAACAATTAAAAATTGGTATAACATATTTAAATAGGAAAGCGCATCGATGTATAATGTAAATGCAACTGACTTTACCGGATAAACGCAGTACATTTGGGAGCACATTCATGGATAAATGAACTTTTCTACTACGGGCTGCTAATATTATGAGGAATGAAACAGCGTAAATACAACGGATGAGTTAACACAGTGCAAATTGTTGACTTTATATGCGAAACAGGATATAATAATATTGTTAAGGCAACACCGCACAGAGATTGTGCTAAAGATGCGCCGACAGATTTTTCGTCAGATTGTATAGAAATCTTGCAGGCATACTGTCGTATGTCAAGAGATTTATGTGCAAGATGACGGAAAATATGCAAGCAGATTTAGTACAAAGTCGTTAAGCGGTCTTTGTGCGGTGTTGCCTTAAACTTTGTTTGTTTGGCATGGAAGATAAAAAGAATTTGTCTCATCAGATAGAATGGTAATGACATAGAAAATTATCAGCTGATAAATAATGTGTCCCGAACTTTGCCGGGGGGAGAGCAAATTCTTCATATATAAAGTATTGAAAGGAAAATCATAATGAGAATAAGTGATGCATTTTTAACACATGATGACGGAGAGCAGAAGCTCCTCGTTTCTACAGGAGCAAGCAAGTTTTCGGGACTTGTCCGCAGCAATCAGACTGCGGGTTTTATTATCGAATGCCTTGAAACTGAAACTAATGAAGATGAGATAGTTGCAAAAATGCTGGAGAAATGGGAAGTTTCAGACGAGATCGCAAGACGCGATGTGCGTAAGATCGTCAAGCAGCTAAAGGATATCGGAGCAATAGATGATTAATTCAACTTTTGAGGATCAGCTCGAACGAAACGGAAAGCTTATATATACAAACAAAGGCGACAGCATGATGCCGCTTATCAAGCAGGACAGAGATCTGCTTATCATAGTACCTGCCGAAGGTCGGCTGAAAAAGTATGACGTTCCGCTTTACAAGCGCGACAGCGGTCAGTATGTGCTGCATCGTATACTGAAAGTACGCAATGAGGATTACGTCATATGCGGCGACAACCGCTGGGTGAAGGAATACGGTATTTCCGACAGGCATATAATAGGCGTTCTGTCAGCCGTTATCCGCAATGGCAAGGAAATTTCCGTGAACAGTCTCAGGTATAAACTATATGTTCATCTCTGGTGTGATCTTTTTCCGGTCCGTGCTTTTTGCGTTCATGTTGTATGCAAACTTAAACGAATGACAAAGAATAAATAATGAGTAATAAGAATAATAGATCAGTATTCAAAAAAATAAAACGTAAATATATGAGCGGGATTATAAAAGTCACGCATTTTTTTGATGACAGAAAAGATAAAAAGATCTGTGGTTGTTCGCTTGTTAAATATGTTCCATCTCTTTACAGAGAAACAATGGGTGCGACAGGAAGCGAGGCGACTTGTTACTGGGCACTCGATAAGATCTTCGGTGATGTCATTTTGGACAAAAACGATTCTTTTATCGACATTGGATGCGGTAAAGGACGAGTTCTTGCGTTTATGCAAAGAAAAGGCTATCCATGTAAGATTACAGGGATAGAGCTTAATAAAGATGTTGCTTCTTATGCTCAGAAGTGGGCTTCAAGGTATGATAACATAACAATATTGAATGGTAACGCCTTTGACCTTGATTACAATGATTATTCGGTATTATTTTTGGGCAGACCTTTTGAAACAGAGACCTTCTGCAAATTCATAGATCAGCTTGAAGATGTTCTGAAGCGCAAGGTCAGATTATTCTACTGGTGGGATATGCAGAGCGGCGCTTACCTTGAAAACAGAAAAGGCTGGACAATGATAAGGCGCGGCTTTATATATAAAAGTCATGGATTATATATGTATCATTGTCCACAGCGATATACATTATGGGAATATACGCCTTATGAAGAATAACGCAGTAAAATGGCTCTATGCCGTTGCAGGAAAGAAAAAATGGAATGTGATCTGGCTTATAATAGTTAATTCTCTCCATGGCGCGAGCGGTGTTATCTATGCACTTATATTAAGAAATATCATCGATAATGCCACAGGCGGCGACAAAAGCGGCTTTATATTTTATGTAGCTATGATAATTCTGCTTGTGCTCGCGCAGGTGGGAATGAGAGCTGTGATCCGCTGGCTGGAGGAGCTTTCTCGTGCTTCTCTGGAGAATCTTTTAAAGCAGCGGCTGCTCGATAATATTCTCACAAAGGATTTCGGGACCGTCAGTGCTGTACACTCGGGAGAGTGGCTCAACCGCCTTACCAACGATACTGTCGTGGTTGCGCAGAACAGTGTTGAGATACTCCCGGGGCTTGCGGGAATGATAGTCAAAATGGTAAGTGCAATGGCTATGATGATAGTGCTCGATCAACGCTTCGCACTTATCCTGCTGCCATTGGGGATAGTCTTGTTTTTTGCTTCATACGGTTTCCGAAAGGTGCTGAAGAAACTTCACAAAAATATTCAGGAGCGCGACGGAAAGCTTCGCGTGTACTTGCAGGAGCACCTCGGAAGTATGATGATGATACGTTCGTTCGCAGCCGAAAAACAGATCGAAGATGATGCGAATGAAAAGATGAACGAACATAAGAAAGCTCGCATGAAACGTGTGAATTTCTCGAATTTATGCAATATATTCTTTCAGACAGGTATGCAGGGAATGTACGTAGGCGGCGTTATATACTGCGGCTACGGTATCCTCACGGGTGCTATCAGCTACGGAACTCTTACTGCCATTACTCAGCTCATTTCGCAGATACAGTCTCCGTTTGCAAATATAACAGGCTACCTTCCTAAGTTCTACGCGATGACTGCGAGCACGGAACGACTTATGGAGATAGAAGCTTTCGAGAATGACTCCGAAACAGCGCCTATGGATATAGATGAAACGCTTGGATATTATCATAACGATTTCAAGGCAATGGGACTTGAAAAAGCTGAATTTGCGTATTATCCATCGGGTGACAGCGTTCGTCAGCTGAGTAAGGAGTCGATGCCAGTAGTTCTGAAGGATATAAGTGTTGAGATAGGCAAGGGACAGTATGTAGCCTTTACGGGACACAGCGGATGCGGAAAATCTACGGTCCTCAAGCTTCTTATGTGCATATACAAGCTCGACGGCGGAAGAAGATATATTAGCAGCAAAAACGGAAATACCGAGGAGCTTTCGGCAAAGTTCCACCGACTTTTTGCGTATGTTCCGCAGGGAAATCAGCTCATGAGCGGGACTATACGTGATGTTGTATGCTTTGCCGATAAGAGCGGCGTTAACGATGATGAACGCATAAACAATGCGCTTGAAATTGCCTGCGCTGACGAGTTTGTCCGCGAGCTTGATGACGGTGTGGATACTCTTCTCGGTGAGCGCGGTACAGGACTTTCGGAGGGACAGATGCAGCGTATCGCTATTGCAAGAGCGGTATACTCAAAGTGTCCGATACTGCTTCTTGATGAGGCAACGAGCGCCCTCGATGAAGCTACCGAACGGAAGGTCCTTGAAAATCTCAGAAATATGACTGATAAAACCGTAGTCATAGTTACTCATCGTCCTGCTGCACTTGATATTTGTGACAGAATACTGCAATTTACCGAAAGAGGTGTGATAGAAAATGGAAGAGAATGAAGTCCGCAAGAATGCGGAGGATATGATATACCTTACCGTCTGCGCGATAAAAGGTGAAAAGCCCGAAAAGAGCCGCATAGACGGTCTTGAACTGCCAAAGCTGTTTGAGGTTTGTCAGGAGCATATCCTTACTGCCTGCGTTGCCTACGCTCTCGAATCAGCCGATATACGAGACAGTGACTTTACTCAGGCTAAGGAGAAGGCTATTCGCAAAAATATTCTCCTTGATGCAGAGCGCGGAAAGATCCTGCACAGCCTCGAAGCTGAAAAGATATGGTATATGCCTCTGAAGGGTTCGCTGCTGCACAAATGGTATCCAAAGCTCGGAATGCGTCAGATGTCCGATAATGATATCCTCTGCGACGGTACAAAAATGGAGCAGGTCAGGGAAGTAATGCTCGGATACGGTTATGAATGCAAGCATTTCGGCATGGGCACTGATGATGCTTACTTCAAAGAGCCTGTTATGAATTTCGAGATGCACAGAAGTCTTTTCAAATCGTCGCATATCGGTAAACTTTATGAGTACTTCAAAGATGTCAAGGAGCGTCTTATCCGCGATGATGATAATGAATACGGCTATCATTTCCGCAATGAGGACTTTTACATTTATGTTACAGCTCATGAGTACAGGCACTTCACAAGCGGCGGAACAGGTGTCAGGTCACTTGTTGATACTTATATATTCCTCGGAAAATTCAATGATTCTCTCGATTGGGAATACATTGATGCAGAGCTTGAAAAGCTTGGTATCGCTGACTATGAACGCACAAGCCGTCAACTTGCGATGAAGCTGTTTTCATCGGAAGAGCTTACTTCCAAAGATAAAGATATGCTGGAATATTATATAATGTCAGGTGTTTACGGCTCGCATGACAATGTAATAAAAAACAGTATAAAATACCGTACTGACAACTCTAAATCCAAATACTTGATGTACAGACTGTTTCCGCCTGTAAGCTTTCTAAGAGAGTCTGTACCATGGGTCAGAAAGAGCAAGCTGCTTATACCTGCTGCGTATATCTACAGATTCTTCCGAAGCTTGTCTGTCAGCCGAAAGAAGATAAAGGATGAAACGAGTGAGCTCATAAAATAATGTATTCTAAATAACCTCCGTAAGGCGGTTATTGCCCCGAATGACCTTCTGGGAGCGCAAATTCTTTATAATATGGCGAAATGAGCTTGACAGCGTAAAGTCACTGTGATATAATTAATTCGTAAATGAATAATATGCAGTCTGAAACTGAGGGAAATACGGTGAAAATCCGTTGCAGCAGTCACTGCCGTATAGTCGGATCGCTCGTCAGATGTGCTGGTATTTACGTTTTTGGACAATGAAAAACGTAGCCGATCATCTCTCACAGAACAATGTGGGTAAAGTTTGCTGCGCTTTTCTGCAATGCGGAAGAGCTTTTTTATTGCCCGTATATTCTTATAAAGGAGTAGGTTTATATGAAAAAAACTATCGCTATGGCGGCAGCTATGATCGTTTCATTTTCAGCTGTCTGTATGAATTCTTTTGCAGATGAAGCTGAAACAACAAAGGTGTATGTTACAATTTCTGATACAAACAGCTCTCTTGTACTCACACAGGTACCTGTTACTGTAACAGATATCGATAACGACGGAAAGCTCACTATCAATGATGCTCTTTATATCGCTCATGAGGACAATTTTGACGGCGGCGCAAAGGCAGGATATTCAACAGTTGAGAGCGAGTACGGCATTGCTGTAGATAAGCTCTGGGGCATTGAGAACAAATTGAGCTACCTCTTCCATGTAAATTCAGAAATGTCATCTTCAATGACTGATGAGATAAAGAACGGCGACTATGTTGACGCATATATGTTCCCTGATCCAAGCGATCTCAATTACTTCTACAGCTGGTTTGACAAGAGAGACGGCGGAGAGGTTGACCCTGATACCGAGGTCGAGCTCACACTTTCCTATGCTTCATTTGATGCAAGCTGGAACAGAGTTGTTGCTCCAATAAAGAACGCTAAGATCACTGTAAACGGCAAGGAAACTGACTTCGTAACTGACGACGAGGGAAAGGTAACAGTCAAGCTCACAGAGGCAGGCAAGAACGTTATAAGCGCTGTAGCTTCCGATGTAAAAGTGGCTCCTGCTTCATATGTTGTAAACGTTAAGGGCGAAGTTGCTGCAACGACTTCAACTACCTCGACTGAAACTACTACCACTACAACGACAGCTGCAACAACTTCCACTAAAGCAGCTACCAAAGCTACTGCAAAGACAACTGCCAAGGCTTCAACAAGTGCAGCAACTACCAAGAAAAAATCTGATGTTCCTGTAAATGGTGACAAGGGCGCAGGTTTTGCTGTATTTGGTATTGGTGCAGCTGTTGCTACAGCTTTTGCTTTAAGGCGCAGAAATGAGAAATAAGATACTTTCGGGTATCCTGTGCTCAGTACTGACATTTATGTTTGCGATGACCATTGTTCCGTATAATGGCTCGTGCTATGAATATACCGTCGATGAGGTCAGTGATCTTATCGGCGGTATCGTTGATTATAAGCTAAGTCAGTGCGGCGCAGGAAGTATAGATGAATGGCTCAGCGGAGCTATTGCAGATTCCGCAGGAAAAACTTCTGACTGGTATGCCTTAGCACTCAGTCAGGACGGTCACAGCGACCTTTCAGCTTATGAACGCTCACTCACTGACTATCTTGCAAATAATAACATTTCTTCTGCTGCATCTCGTGAAAAGTACGCACTTGCGCTATGTGCGGCAGGAAGCACCAACAGCTATATATCCGATATTCTTGACACTTCTATTGGCGAACAAGGTATGATGAGCTGGATTTACGGTCTGCACATACTCAATAACGGCTACACCTGTTCGCGTTTTTCGGTGGATTCGGTCACGGACACTATCCTTTCCATGCAGTTTGCCGACGGCGGCTGGGCACTCTTCGGTGAATACGGTGATATTGATGTAACGGCTATGACTGTTCAGGCTCTTGCTCCGCAGTACAGCAATGATACAAGAGTTGCCGATTCAATAGACAGAGCTGTTGAGTTCATGTCGCAGCGCCAGAAAGATAACGGCGGATATGAGAGCTTTGGTACGGCTAATCCCGAGAGTACTGCACAGGTACTTACAGCTCTTTCTGCTCTTGATATCGATTGCAGATACGATGAACGATTTATCAAGAACGGCTGCAATCTCATAGACGGTATTACAGCTTTCAGGCTGCCTGACGGCAGTTTTTCTCACACTATGGGAGGAAGTTCAAACGAGACTGCTACTGTTCAGTCGTTCTATTCGCTTATAGCTTTCAGACGAATGACAGAGGGAAAGACTCCTCTGCTTGTGCTTGACAATCGACATGAGGCTGATTCGCCGCAGTCCGACGATGAAACTCCGCAGCAGCATAGTAATGAGACTCATCACGAAACAGCTGTTCAGACGGCAGCTCCCAAAAACACGGCGGCTGCTGCGAAGGGGACAACTACCGCAAAGACTTCGGCTCACACGACGTCAGCTTCCGTTTCTTCGATAACAACGAAAAAAGGCAAGTCAGCATCAACGGTAGAAAGCAAACCGAACGAGAAAACGACACTGACGGAAGCTGAACAGGAAAATATTGCGGAAAAGTCGGAAAATCCGCATAAAACAAAGAGCTACAAGCCAACTGTTATTATAATAATAATTGCTGCGGCAGCCGTTATTGCTCTGATAATATTTATTATAGGAAAAAGAAATTACAAGAACTTCATTTTCCTGATAATTGCAGCAGGTGCGGCTATAGCAGTAGTTCTGCTTACAGATATAAGATCTCCCGATGAATACTACAGCGGCGAGAAAAAACATAAGGAAAATGCCATAGGTACGGTCACTATGGAGATACGCTGTGATACTATCGCAGGCAAGTCTGACTCGGAGCATATCCCCGATGACGGCGTTATATTGGAGCCTACTGCTTTCGATATAGAAGCAGGTGAAACAGTGTTCGATATCCTTACCGAAGCAGCTCAGACTTATGGTATACAGGTCGAGAACAAGGGAAGCTCGGGCAGTGCTCATGGTATGGTCTACATTGCAGGTATCAATTATATTTACGAATACGATTTCGGCGATCTTTCGGGGTGGGTATATCATGTCAACGGCATCACTCCGTCACGAAGCTGCGGTGAATATGAGCTGTCGGACGGCGACAGGATAGAGTGGCTGTACACTTGTGAGATAGGTCACGACCTTGATGAGGTATACGAAGAATGAAAAGTTTTTCAGAATACAACCCAATAGTCATAGCAGTCTGGTTTTTCAGCGTTACGGGAGTTGCCATGTTCTGCAATTATCCGCTGCTAATGCTGATATCACTGTGCGGTGCTGTACTTTTTTTCATTGTGAGAAATGGCTTATCTCATGGAAAGGAGCACCTGTTTTTCTGGATACTGTTTCTGGTACTTGCGCTTGCAAATCCGCTTGTATCCCATAACGGAAAAACAGTGCTCTTCGTCATGAATCATAATCCCATTACACTTGAAGCTATGCTGTACGGCGTTAATTCCGCAGCTATGATAATCGGAGTGCTGTACTGGTTCAGATCCTTCACGCAGATAATGACCAGTGAGAAGCTCCTGTACATTACGGGAGCGCTCTCACCAAAGCTTTCACTGATACTGTCAATGGCACTGCGATTTGTGCCGCTGTTCAGCCGTCAGTCAGCTAAGATAAACAACGCTCAGACTGCAATGGGACTTTATAAAGATGACAACATTATTGACGATATAAAGGGAAAGTCGAGAGTGTTCTCAATACTTGTCACATGGGCACTGGAAAACGGTATCATAACCGCCGACAGCATGGAGGCACGCGGCTTCGGTATTTGCCGCCGCACACAGCTAAGACGTTTTCGGTTTTGTGCTCATGATATCGTACTGCTGCTCATTACTCTGCTTCTGCTTGGTCTGACAACAGCTGCTGTGGGTACGGAGTCTCTCAGTTTTTCGTTCTATCCCTCAATAACAGCCGAAAAGCCTTGCTTTCTCGGTGTTATTGGGATAATATCATACGGCTTGCTGATATTGCTGCCGATAATCATTGAAACGGAGGTCAGTCTCAGATGGAAATACTTGCGGTCAGAGATCTGACCTTTACTTATCCCGATTGTAATTCGCCGTCGGTAAAAAATGTCTCCTTTGAATTGCAGCGCGGTGAAATGGCTGTATTATGCGGTGCTACAGGAAGCGGAAAATCTACATTGCTCAGACTGCTGAAACGCGAGATAGCTCCGCTTGGCAAAAAGAGCGGCGCTATCATGTTTAACGGCAAAGAGACAGCAATGCTCGACAGCATGACATCTGCTTCTGCAATTGGCTTTGTCATGCAGCGTCCCGAACAGCAGATAGTCACCGATAAGGTGTGGCATGAGCTTGCGTTCGGACTTGAAAATTTGGGAACTCCTCCTGATGAGATCTCACGCCGCATCGCTGAAATGGCAAGTTATTTCGGTATCGGCAGCTGGTACGATAAGGATATCGCGGAGCTTTCGGGCGGTCAGAAGCAGCTGCTTAACCTTGCTGCGGTTCTGGTCATGCAGCCCGAACTTCTTATTCTTGATGAGCCTACTGCTCAGCTCGATCCGATCGCTGCTGCGGATTTTATTGCAACTCTTAAACGCCTTTGCTGGGATTTTTCTATCACTATCATTATCGCAGAGCATCGCCTTGAGGACGTAGTTCCTGTATGCGATAAGCTTATCGTTATGGAAAATGGCAAAATAATCGCTGCAAATGAGCCGAGAAAGGTGATAGATCAGCTTAGTCACCGCCGCGATATACTATGCGGAATGCCTGCGGCTTCGCGTTTACACGCGAAGATCAGCGGACGCGGAAGCTGTCCGCTGACAGTCCGCGAGGGGCGCAGCTATATAGAGAAAAGCTTCTGTAATACTACTCGCGGACTGCCGCAGGCGGTGAAGCAGCTTTCATCAGCGGCGGCTCTGGAATTCAGCGAGGTCTATTTCCGATATGAACGCAGTGGACGAGATATACTGGACGGGTTGAGCTTCAAAGTATACGAGGGTGAAATTTTCTGTATACTGGGTGGGAACGGCTCAGGAAAAACAACAGCTCTTTCCGCAGCAGCTGCACTTCTGAAAGTCTACAGCGGCAGCATAAAGGTCTTTGGAAAAAAGCTTAAAGACTACAAGAACCGTTCGCTGTATCGGGAATGTCTGTCAATGCTCCCACAGGACGTTCAGACGGTATTTCTCAGGAATACAGTTCGTGAAGAACTTGAAGAATGCGGAGCAGTTGTCTCAGAACTTCCTTATGATGTATCAGATCTGCTCGACAAGCATCCATATGATCTTTCAGGAGGTCAGCAGCAGCTCGTTGCGCTTGCAAAAGTACTTGCATCAAAACCTAAACTCCTGCTTCTTGACGAGCCTACTAAGGGACTTGATGCATCTGCGAAACTCGGTATAATATCGGTTATCCGTTCACTGAAGGAGCGAGGAGTAACTGTTGCGATAGTTACACACGATGTAGAGTTTGCAGCTGTATGCGCTGACAGGTGTGCTATGTTTTTTGGCGGAAAGATCGTTTCTACAGGAACTCCCAACGAATTTTTTTCGCGTAACAATTTTTATACGACCGCTGTCAGCCGAATGACGAGAGGATATTTCGACAACGCTGTCACACTTGAAGATGCAGTGGAGTTATGCCGAATAAACGGCAGAAAGGAGAAATAATGCTCCTTATAGAAAATAAAAAAATGCGAAGCTTTATCAGGGTGGCCATACCTTTTGTCATAATACCTGCAATAACGATATCGGGCGCAGTAGCCTTTGATGAGAAAAAACACATTATCATTGCACTTGCAGTGGCATTTTCGGCACTTCTTCTGTTTTCGGCAGGTTTCGAGAAAAAGTCCACAGGAACACGTCGCATGGTAATAGTTGCGGTAATGGTGGCGCTGTGTTTTGCCGGAAGATTCATACCGTTCCTTAAACCAATATCAGCTCTGACCATAATAACTGCTCTGTATCTTGGCGGTGAAGCAGGTTTTCTTGTGGGGGCTCTATCGGCATTGCTCTCGAATTTCTACTTCGGTCAAGGTCCGTGGACTGCTTTCCAGATGCTTGCGTGGGGACTTATCGGACTGTTTGCAGGAATACTTTCAAGACCTCTTCTGCGCAGCAGGGTGCTTTTGCTCATATACGGAGCTGTTACAGGTATCGCATATTCGTTCATCATGGACATATGGACCGTTCTGTGGTATAATCGCGGCTTTGATGTTAAGCTTTACGCAGCAGCACTGGTATCAGCGATACCGTACACAGCGTCATACGCAGTGTCAAATGTGCTTTTTTTATATCTTCTTGCTAAGCCTTTTGGCGAAAAATTGGGGCGCATCAAGACTAAATACGGCGTATGACAATATGTTTCAGCATTGAATTTATTGATATCAAATTGGTTAGTTTAAACAAACTATTATAGTTCATATTTATATTAAGCCTTTTTCACATATATTCATTATGAAATATAGGACTGCTTTTTGCAGTTATTCGAGTCTGTCAGAAAAGTCATTTTTATTATACATTGGAGGGCTGATGTGGGCATCAGCCCCTGCAATTTGCTTATTCTGCGTATCACATATGCAGGGGCGGCGTAACGCCGCCCACATTTATTTCAGCGAGAACATGGGTTATTGTCAGGCTGAGGACTAAAAACAGCTGTTTTAACGGGTTAGTTGCTTATAACAGTTCTTGACTTGTTCAAGAAAATGTTATATAATTATAACTTGATAATGTATTATGAAAGAAGGCATAATATGACCTTGAAGGAATTAAAACCCGGCGAAAGTGCTGTTGTAGAAGTTGTCGGAGGCGAAGGAGCTCTCAGGCAGCATTTCCTTGATATGGGAGTTATACCAGGCGCGGAAGTCACTTTGCTGAAATTTGCTCCTATGGGTGATCCTATGGAGCTACAGATACACGGCTATTCACTTACGCTCAGACTTGCCGATGCTGATAACATCACCGTTAGTAACATAAGCAGGAAAGATACAAAAACTGTACAAAAAAAGAAAAAGGCCCAAACAAGTCACCCGGGCTTCGGTGAGGGTGGTATTTTTCATGCAAAGGACGACGGTGACCCTCTTCCTGAAGGTACGCAGCTTACTTTTGCTCTGGTAGGTAATCAGAACTGCGGAAAGACTACTCTTTTCAATCGCCTGACAGGTTCAAATCAGCACGTAGGAAATTTTCCGGGCGTAACTGTTGACCGAAAGGACGGACCGATTAAAGGCTATCCAAATACTCTTGTTACTGATCTTCCGGGAATATATTCCATGTCGCCTTACAGCAGTGAGGAGATAGTTTCGCGTAATTTTGTGCTCAATGACAAGCCGAAAGCGATAATAAACATAATCGATGCTACAAATATTGAACGTAATCTTTATCTCACCATGCAGCTGCTCGAAATGAATATCCCGATGGTGGTTGCTCTGAATATGATGGACGAGGTAACGGGAAACGGTGGTTCGGTAGATATAAATGCTATGGAAGAGTTGCTGGGAGTGCCTGTTGTACCGATATCGGCTTCAAAAAATAAGGGCGTTGACGAGCTTATAGACCATGCACTGCATATTGCTCATTATCAGGAAAGACCTGTTCAGCAGGATCTGTGTGATGTACAGCACAAAAACGGAGCTGTTCACCGCTGTTTGCATGGAATAATCGCACTTATTGAAGATCATGCGATCAATGCGGGAGTACCTGTGAGATTTGCTGCAAGCAAGCTCGTTGAGGGCGATGAGCTCATACTTGAACAGCTCCACCTTGATGATGACGAAAAGCATATGCTTGAACATATCATAAGCCAGATGGAAAAGGAGCGCGGACTTGACAGGAGCGCTTCTATTGCGGATATGCGTTTTGCATTTATCCATCGTGTCTGCGAGGAATCCGTCGTGAAGCCGCATGAGAGCAAAGAAACTATACGCAGCCGCAAGATAGACAGCTTTCTGACAGGAAAATATACTGCTATCCCGTCTTTTATCATGATAATGATCCTTGTGTTCCTGCTCACCTTCAATGTGATAGGAGCATGGCTGCAAGGGTTGCTCGAGATCGGTGTTGATAAAGTTACAGAGGCAGCGGATGACCTGCTTGATAAGATGAATATAAACGATACCATACACGGTCTTGTGATAGATGGTATATTTGCAGGTGTGGGAAGTGTTCTGAGTTTCCTGCCTGTTATAGTAACGCTTTTCTTTTTCCTGTCTCTTCTCGAAGACAGCGGCTATATAGCAAGAGTTGCTTTTGTAATGGACAAGCTTCTGCGAAAAATAGGCCTTTCGGGACGAAGTATAGTACCGATGCTGATAGGCTTTGGCTGTACAGTTCCTGCGGTAATGTCCACGAGGACTCTGCCGAGTGAGCGAGACAGAAAGATGACCATACTCCTTACTCCATTCGTGAGCTGTACCGCAAAGCTGCCGATATATGCTTTTTTTGTTGATGCATTTTTCCCTAAGCATGGCGGACTTATCATGGCCGGGTTATATGTATTCGGCATTATTTCGGGAATATTTGTCGCTTTTCTCTACAGGAAAACTCTTTTCCGCGGCGAAGCAGTTCCATTTGTTATGGAACTCCCGAATTACAGACTTCCGAGTGCTAAGAATGTTATCCAGCTTCTGTGGGAAAAGGCTAAGGATTTCCTTCAGAGAGCATTTTCTGTAATACTGATAGCGACTGTTCTCGTATGGTTTTTGCAGAATTTCAGTTTCAAGTTCGATATGGTCAAAGATTCAGAGGACAGTATCCTTGCAGTAGTTGCAGGAGTTTTTGCTCCGTTGTTCAGTCCTATGGGACTTGATGACTGGCGTATAGTTACATCTTTCATAAGCGGATTCATGGCAAAGGAAAGCGTAGTTTCGACCATTGAAGTCTTATTTGGCGGTGGAATTGAAACTGCAATCACAACAGGAGCAGCGGCAGCAATGCTGGTATTCAGCCTGCTTTATACGCCGTGCGTTGCGGCTATAGCAGCTGTAAAACGCGAGCTTGGTAAGAAATGGGCATTTACTATGGTCGTGTTCCAGTGCGTTGTAGCATGGGTCGCAGCGCTTGCGGTCAAGCTCATATGTGCAGGTTTTGGAGTGATGTAAATGAATATTTATGATGTAGTACTTATAATAATGATAGTTGCCGCGCTTGCAGCAGCTATCCGCAGTGTAAGAAAAACACGTAACAGCGGAGAGGGCTGCGGCGGTTGCAGCGGATGTCCTCATGAAGGCAGTTGCAAACAAAGATAAAACATAGCCGTCCGTAGAGAGCTTCGGGCGGCTTTTTTGTTTAAAAAATAAAATTATATTTCAGCTATTGCAATGAGGAGAAATATGTGGTAAAATAATATTTAGGTTATGTCCCAATAGCTCAGTAGGATAGAGCGACTGCCTCCTAAGCAGTAGGCCGGAGGTTCGACTCCTCTTTGGGACGCTTTAATAACGCTCCATTTTATGTGGAGCGTTATTTTTATGGATGAATATAATTTGTGACAGAGCATTCCAACGATTACGGAATGCTTTTTTTATGGTAATTTCCAATCGGCTTAATAGAAAAAGAAATACTCTATTTGAAACGCATTTTTAAAAATGATTTTTCTATTTCACGCAAAATAGCTAAAAAACACAATCTGTTTTTTTGTTCGCAGAATATGATATATTTATGATGGTATATGAAAATGGTAAAATTGCTATATTAATATTTGTTTAATTATAAAAAGTATATACAGACGGTTGACTTTTTTGTCGTTTTAGTATAAAATGTAAATGATTAGGTATCTGCATTATCTGATCGATCATTGATATGGGATTGAGAGAATGGTTTTTATTATGCTATAGGGGTCAGTACTGCAAAGAAGTCGGATTTTGTATCATTAATCATGTATGTTCAGGCTTCTTTTACAAGCAGCAAGTAGGTAATCTATGAACCAGACTTGTACATTATTTATTTGATGGTAAAAATAATGTTATAATCCTGTAAATAAGCATATGGAGGGAAAAATGGAAGCAGAAAAATCTATTTTGGAATGGGTAAATGCTTGGCGCGAATCCAAGAAAATACCCGAAGGAACAAAGCTTACTGAAGAACAGGCAAAAGAGTTTATTGTAGAATTCAAAGAAAACTTTGTTGCTACTTCTGAACTTAATGCCAAAACTCTTATATTAGGTGAAGCTTCATCTGAAGAAAAGATGAACGAGCTTCTTAAAAAATATGGCGAAAATGAAGCTGTTCTCATCAATGACGTTGAAGAGATAAAGCTTATAAACAGCGACAAATTCAAGGAAGCTGTTTTTGCTGCTGTAGGCGAAGAGTGGTTCGAGCGTATCTACAGCGGTAAGATCGATGAGAAAACTGTAACAGGTGCAGCTTTTGAAAATGTGCTTGCTATAAGAGATTTGGTTTATGGCGAGATAGTAAAGAACAGCTCAGCTTCTGAAGTTATCGCTATGATAGCTTCAACTCCTGAGATCAAGGATGTATGGAATAATACTTTATTTATTCGGACTTTGTCAAATGATAATGTATCTGTTATAAATAATGTTGATAAGAGCGAATACATAAGAATGCTTTTATTCAGTATGGAATATCTTGGATATTCTGAAAGTAAAGCTTCTGATGTTATCAAGCAGTACTGCGAATTCATGTCTACAGCCTATACAGATGAAAACTTTACAGGCTTAGGTGCTGACGAGACTTATGAAGAATTCTTTAAACGTGCATTTGACAGCGATCTGATAGATAATTATAATTATTTAGTCGAGTTTAATTGTGAGCTGAATTATTTAAAAACAGACATTCTGTATTATCTCGGAAAATATAGTGATTATCTCGACGATGAATCTATAAATAAGCTTTCAGCTATTTACGGATATGAATATTCTGCATTAAAATCCGAAATAAATACAGTAATGAAATTATATGGTGATGATTATGAGTATAAATCACCATATATCATCAGTTGTGTTGAATCTATTGAAAATGCTATTGCTGATGAAAAAGAAAACGGAGGAGAAAATGTTTCTCCAACAACTCCCGATACAGGTGATATTGTAACTCCGCCAGATCAGGGTAACGATAATAATGATACTCCGGCGAAGCCGGAGAGTGGTGATGGCGGCTCAACAAATCCGAGTGGCGATAACGGTTCGCCGTCGAATCCGAGTGGTAACAATGGTTCACCATCAAATCCAAGCGGAGACAATAGTTCACCGTCGAATCCGAGTGGTAACAATGGTTCACCATCAAATCCAAGCGGCAACAATGGTTCACCGTCGAATCCGAGCGGCAACAATGGTTCACCGTCAAACCCAAGCGGAAACAACGGTTCACCATCAAATCCGAGTGGTAACAATGGTTCACCGTCGAATCCGAGCGGCAACAATGGTTCACCGTCAAATCCGAGCGGAAACAACGGTTCACCATCAAATCCGAGTGGTAACAATGGTTCACCGTCAAACCCAAGCGGAAACAACGGTTCACCATCAAACTCAGGCGGTAACAATAGTGGTTCTTCAAATAATACATCTAATCATAATTCATCTCAAGGTCGTCATTCAATAACAAATGTAAATCCTTACAATGTTCCGTGGTCTACAGGAAATAACAATAATAATAACAATAACAACAATACAAACACTAATAATTCAGGCACAAATAACAATAGTAGTTCTAATTCGGGAGGAGATAGATACACCACATTAGATGGAGCAAACGATGCTCTGAACTGGGGTGGATATATAACTACTATCGGAGGATCAGATGCAGTCTTTTATGACTGGAACAGCCAATCAGTTGCTGGTGGTTGGCTTTCAAAGGCAGGATATGTATTTGCAGGTTTAGGTCTTGTTACAACATGGAAACAGGCAAGTAGGGATGGAAAAGATCCAATGAAAGAATGCGGAAGATATATATTTGGAACGGGTCCAAGTCTTGCAGCAACAACATTTTTAACAACAGATGCGGGATTAGCGTTAATCTCCGCAGCTGGTGTTGCAAATCTTCCTGCCGGAATACTTGCTTTAGGTGTTGCTGAAATAGGATTTATAGCAAATACTTTAGGCCAGACAACTTTTGATTATTTAGACAGATTCTTTAAAGGTGACCCAATGTCTTTGGGTGAGTTAATAGACACGTTTGGAGAAAACTGGAATGATAATGCTGAGGCTCTGTTCTTCCCAATCTTTGATTTCTTCAGCGATCTTATAAGCTTGTTTGGCAGTGCAGGAACTGCAAGATATGTTGTTGATCCGCTTATCTTCGATATCACAGGCGACGGTTTTGAGATCATTGACAAGGCTAACGGACCATACTTCGATAAGGATAACAACGGCTACAGTGAGCGTATCGACTGGACTGCAACAGATTCCTTCCTCGCTCTTGATCTCAATAAGAACGGAAAGATCGATAACGGCTCTGAGTTGTTTGGTGATACTACAGTTCTCATCGACAAGGATGGAAAGTATGCCGCAAACGGTTTTGAAGCTCTTATACAATACGATGAGAACGACGACGGAATCATCAACAAGGAGGATTCTGTATTTGTTGATCTCAGACTTTGGCTCGATCAGGATGCTGACGGAATCTCAACAGATAATGAGCTTACAACTCTTGCTGATAATAAGATCGTTGCAATTTCAGCTGTTGCAGACGAAGAGAGGATCAGCACCGGAACAGATGCTATCATCGACGGCACTTCATACTTTGAGTACGAAGACGGTACAAGAGGTCGCTTCGGTGCTCTCTGGGCTACTTCAAATCTTCACGATACAATGGAACTCGATGCTGAGGAGGTTGAAGGTTTCAATATCGGTCATGCAGGTAATATGCCTTCACTCGCAAGAGCTTTGAAGAGAGATGACGGAACTTTAGCAGGCTATATTGAGGCATTCAAGAATGCTGATAACCAGACTGCAAAGATGGAGAGCCTTGACAATATCCTGTTTACAATGTCAGGCGGCCTTGATATCGATGCAAAGTCAAGAGGATCAAATATCGATGCAAGAAAACTTCATGTTATCGAGACTATCATGGGACGGAAGTTTGTTGGTGTTAACGGTGATGATCCTAACCCGACAGCTGCTAATATTCTCAAGAATATGTACAACACAATATGTAATTCGTATTATGTTGCATTTAATGTTGAAGCTGTCAAGGAGTATACAAATTATCTTGTTCAATATGAAGATGAAAATGGTAATAAGAAGATATGTACAAGCTTTATGTTATTAAGGATGTATGATGAGCTTCAAAATCATCCTGATTCTACTATCGTAACAGATGTATGCAAGTATCTTGCAACTACAAATGTGATAGGCGAATCAAACTATGATATACTCGTTGATATCAATTCGTTCTTCTCATACAGCAAACAGCAGTCAAGTGCTATCAATAAGGAACTCGTTTCGCACGGATACTTCTTCGGTACATACGGAAACGATACTATCAACGGTACTAACACTGATAATATACTCATGGGCGGCGCTGGTAATGATAACCTTTACGGCGGTGCAGGAAATGATACGTATTTTTACAGTGTAGGCAGTGGAAATGACGTTATAGCTGATAATTCAGGCGCTAACAGGATCGTCTTCAAGGATCTCAAGTCTACTGATGTTTATGTTGTATATCCAGGCACAGGATATGATGCTGTGATTCATGTTATCGGTACTGACGATACTCTTACTATACAGAATTTCAGATACTCAGCTATCTACAGAAATTATACCCTTGTATTTGAGGATAAGACACTCGGCGTTGCTGAGACAGGAAGCCCATTCCTTGATATCAGAGGAACAGATGCAGATGAAACTATGCCTATGTTCTTCGGTAACGGTACTGTATACGCTAATGCAGGTAACGATACTATCCACGGTACAAACGGCAATGACACCATGTTCGGCGGCGAAGGAAATGACACTCTCAACGGCAACGGCGGAGACGATTACCTCGACGGCGGTATAGGTAATGATTCACTCTATGGTGGTGCCGGAAATGATACATACGTTTACGGCAAGGATTACGGCAACGATATTATAGCTGATAATTCAGGCGTAAATAAGATAGTATTCAAGGGACTCAATGCGAATGACGTTTATGTCGTATATCCAAGCTCAGGAAATGATGCTATACTTCACGTTATTGGTACAGACGAGACTCTCACTATCCAGAATTTCAGATATTCAGCTATCTACAGAAACTTTACTCTCGTATTTGAGGATAAGACAGTTGGCGTTGCAGAAGCAGGAAGTCCGTTCCTTGATATCAGAGGAACGGACAGTGAGGAAACTATCCCAATGTTCTTCGGCGGCGGTTCAGCTTACGGATACAAGGGCAATGATACTATCCATGGTACTAATGGCAACGATCAGATATTCGGCGGTGCAGGCAATGACGTACTCAACGGTAACGGCGGAAATGACTACATCGACGGCGGTACAGGTCACGACGAGCTTTACGGCGGAGCAGGAGATGATACCTATGTCTATGGCAAGGGCGCAGGCTGTGATACCCTCGCTGATAACTCAGGTGCTAATACTATCATCTTCAAGGGACTTAATTCCGATGATGTATATGTAGTATATCCAAGCTCGGGCAACGATGCTGTACTCCATGTTATCGGTACTAATGACGTACTCACTATCCAGAATTTCAGATATTCAGCAATCTACAGAAACTTTACTCTCGTATTCGAGGATAAGACTCTCGGCGTAGCAGATGAAGGAAGCCCGTTCCTTGATATCAGAGGAACTGACGATGATGAAACTATCCCGATGTTCTTTGGCGGCGGTTCAGCTTACGGCTATGAGGGTGACGACACTATCCACGGTACTAACGGCAATGATGTCATGATCGGCGGCGAAGGAAATGATACTCTTAACGGCAACGGCGGAGATGATCACCTCGACGGCGGCGTTGGCAATGACGAAATGTACGGCGGTGCCGGAAATGATACCTACGTTTACGGCAAGGGTTACGGCAGTGATGTCATTGCTGACAACTCAGGAAAGAATAAGATAATATTCAAGGGACTCGATTCCAGTGATGTTTACGTTGTATACCCGGGTTCAGGAAATGATGCTATTCTTCATGTTATCGGTACAGACGAGACTCTTACTATCCAGAATTTCAGATATTCAGCGATCTACAGAGATTTCACTCTTGTATTCGATGACAAGACTATCGGCGTAGCAGAAGAGGGAAGTCCGTTCCTTGATATCAGAGCAACTGATAACGATGAATCTATCCCGATGTTCTTCGGCGGCGGTTCAGCTTACGGCTACAAGGGCAATGATACTATCCACGGTACTAACGGCAATGATGTCATGGTCGGCGGCGAAGGCAATGACGTACTCAACGGCAATGGCGGTGATGACCGTCTTGACGGCGGAGTCGGCAACGATGAGCTTTACGGCGGTGCCGGTGATGATACCTACGTTTATGGCAAGGGTTATGGTAACGATATACTCGCTGACAACTCAGGTGCTAATACTATCATCTTTAAGGATCTCAATGCTAATGAAGTTTACGTTGTGTACCCTGGTTCAGGCAATGACGCAATACTTCACATTAAGGGCTCAGACGAGACTCTTACTATCCAGAACTTCAGATATTCAGCTATCTACAGAAACTTCAAGCTCGTATTTGAGGACGTTACATTAAGTGCTGCTGATGCGGGAAGCCCGTTCCTTGATATCAGAGGAACTGACGATGATGAAACTATCCCGATGTTCTTTGGCGGCGGTTCAGCTTACGGCTATAAGGGTGACGATACTATCAATGGTACTAACGATAGCGATGTAATGATCGGCGGTGAAGGAAACGATACACTCAACGGCAACGGCGGTGACGATTACCTCGACGGCGGAGTCGGCAACGATGAGCTTTACGGCGGTGCCGGTGATGATACCTACATTTATGGCAAGGGTTATGGCAACGACGTAATGGGCGATAACTCAGGAAAGAATAAGATAGTATTCAAGGAACTCGAAACAACAGATGTATATGTTGTATATCCGGGAACGGGCTATGATGCTATACTCCACATCATCGATACAGGCGAGACTCTTACTATCCAGAATTTCAGATACTCTGCTATCTACAGAAACTTCATACTTGAATTTGCTCACAAGACAGTTGAATGCGAGGAAAGCGGCAGTCCGTTCCTTGATATCAGAGGAACAGATGATGCTGAGGTTATCCCGATGTTCTTCGGCGGCGGTTCAGCTTACGGCTATAAGGGTAACGATACTATCCACGGTACCAACGGTAATGATACTATTATCGGCGATGCAGGTGATGATGTCATCAACGGAAACGACGGAGATGATTACATCGACGGCGGTATAGGCAACGATGAGATCTACGGCGGTGCAGGTGATGATACCTACGTTTATGGCAAGGGTTATGGTAACGATATACTCGGTGATAACTCAGGTGCTAATACTATCATCTTCAAGGGACTCAATGCTGATGATGTATATGTTGTATATCCCGGCTCCGGAAATGACGCTATACTCCATGTCAAGAATTCCGAAGAAACCCTTACTATCCAGAACTTCAGATATTCAGCTATTTACAGAGACTTTAAACTCGTATTCGATGACAAGACTCTTGGCGTAGCAGAGGCAGGAAGTCCGTTCCTTGATGTAAGAGGAACAAAGGAAAAGGAAACTATCCCGATGTTCTTCGGCGGCGGTTCAGCTTACGGCTATGAAGGTGACGACACGATCCATGGTACAAACGGCAATGATATAATTGTCGGCGGTGCAGGAAACGATGTTCTCAACGGCAACGGCGGTGACGATACCCTCGAAGGCGGTGAAGGCAACGACGAAATGTACGGCGGTGCAGGTGATGATACATACATCTACAGCAAGGGCTGCGGAAGTGATGTTATCGGTGATAACTCAGGTACTAACACTATCGTATTCAAGGGCTTTAAATCTACAGAGCTTTATGCAGTATATCCAAGCTCGGGCAATGACGTGATACTCCACTTTGCAGGCTCAAATGACACAATAACTATTCAGAACTTCAGATACTCAGCGATCTACAGAGATTTCACTCTCGTATTCGACGATAAGACGGTTGCAGCAGGAAATGAAGGAAGTCCGTTCCTTGATGTAAGAGGAACCAACGACGACGAAACTATACCTATGTTCTTCGGCGGCGGTATTGCTCAGGGCTATGAGGGTAATGATACTATCCACGGTACTAACGGAAGCGATCAGATGTTCGGCGGTGCAGGAAACGATACACTCAACGGCAACGGCGGCAATGATACTCTTGACGGCGGAACAGGCAATGACGGTCTTTACGGTGGTGCAGGTGATGATACATACATCTACGGCAAGGGCTATGGCAGTGATGTTATCGCTGATAATTCTGGCAAGAACAAGATCGTATTCAAGGATCTCAAGCCGTCTGATCTCTATGTAACATATCCAGGATCAGGAAATGATGCGATACTTCACGTTGTTGGCTCAAATGAGACACTCACTATCCAGAACTTCAGATATTCAGCTATTTACAGAGATTTTTCTCTCGTATTCGGAGATGTTACACTGGGTGTTGCTGAGGAAGGAAGTCCGTTCCTTGATGTAAGAGGAACAGAAAACGCTGAAACACTTCCGATGTTCTTCGGCGGCGGTTCTGCATACGGCTATGAGGGCAATGATACTATCCACGGTACAAACGGTAATGATGTAATGGTCGGCGGTACAGGCGCAGACGTTCTTAACGGCAACGGCGGCGATGATACACTTGACGGCGGCTTAGGCAACGACGGAATGTACGGCGGTGCAGGAGATGATACATACATCTACGGCAAGAATAGCGGAAATGACGTTATTTCTGATAACGCAGGCGCTAATATCATCAGGATCACAGGTCTTGCTCCAACAGAAATTTCTGTTTCATATCCTTCATCAGGAAATGATGCTATCGTTACAATTATCGAAACAGGTGAAACACTTACGATACAGAACTTCAGATACTCCTCGATCTACAGAAACTATAAACTTATATTTGATGATGAGACAGAAGCTCATATCGATGTGGATACAAGAGAGATCGTAATAGATAAGGAAGGCGCAAGCGAGTCAGTTGAACAGACTCTGACAGAATTCCTCAGCAATGTATACACAGAAGATGTATTCAGCGGAGATATCACATCAGACAAGACAGTAATTGCAGATATAACTGAAAGCGCAAATGTAGACGAAGAAAGCGACGAGATCGCTGATATGACAAATATCCAGGCAATGATACTTGCAGAGAATATGTCAGCATTCAGCAGTGAAAGCCAGATATACAATGGTATAAATATCGGAGATATCACAGCAGACACATCAGCACTCGATCAGCTTCTCATCAACTCAACAATGCAGTAATAAAATTACGCAATAAAAGAAATGTGCAGCAGCGCTTGCTGCTGCACATTTTTGCGTAAATCGGAGGTTGAAATATGACAAAAAAACAAGACAGCGGACTGTCCTGTTTTATGATAGTTATGAAGTTCCATGGTATACCGATAACCAAGGAACAGGCGGAGAATCTGGCTGTTCTCGATCCCGAACAGAAAACGGGAGAATTTGAGATCATCCAGTCTGCAAAAGCATTGAAAATGAAAGCAAAGCTATGCAGTCTCAAAATAAATAAGCTAAAGGACGTGATCTCACCGATCATAGCCAAGGGAAATGACGGCGAGTTTTTCATCATAGCAAAATCTCAGGAAGACAAGTTCATGATACTTCATACGGACAAGACCGCGCCTGAAGTGGTTAGCCGTGAGGAACTGGCTAAAATATGGGACGGAACAGCTATTATCATAAACAAAAAGGGAGTGCTCGACAGAGAAGCTATCTTCAGCTTCAAGTGGTTCATTCCAACCATACTTAAATTCAAAAAGGAGTTCATTCAGGTACTTATCGCCGTATTCACCGTGCAGATACTGGGCATCCTGACACCGGTCATGACACAGGTAGTTGTGGATAAGGTTCTTGTACACCGCAGTATATCGACTCTTAATGTGCTTACTATAGGCATTGCGATAGTGTATATCTATGAGCTTATCCTCGGACTTGCCAAGAACTATGTTTTCACACACACCACCAACCGAATCGACGTAATGCTCAGCTACAAGCTTTTCAAGCACCTGTTCGCTCTTCCGCTCAAATATTTTGAGTCGCGCAGAGTCGGTGAAACAGTTGCCAGAGTACGTGAGCTTGACAGCATAAGAAACTTTCTTACGGGAACGCCGCTCAGTTCCATGATCGACCTGATATTTATAATTGTCTACATTGTTGTGCTGTTTATGTACAGCAAGATGCTGACGGTGATCGTAATATGCTCTATTCCTGTATATGCCATACTTTCGGCGATCGTTACACCTCTTTTCAAGAAAAGACTGGACGAGAAGTTCGAGACAGGTGCTAATACACAGTCCTTCCTTGTGGAATCAATAACAGGCGTACAGACTGTAAAGTCCTACGCCCTCGAGCCTAAGTTCGAGAAGAAGTGGGGAGACTTGCAGGCAGATTACGTCAAGGCAAGCTACAAGACCTCAATGGTATCGGCAACAGCAGGCACCACAGGTCAGTTCATACAGAAGGTGTTCGATCTGCTCATACTTTTCTTCGGCGCAAAGGCTGTTATGGACGGCAATTTCACCGTGGGACAGCTTGTTGCATTCCGTATGCTCTCAGGCAGAGTAAGCGGACCCGTCCTCAGACTGGTACAGCTGTGGCAGGAATACCAACAGGCTTCACTTTCCGTAAAGCGTATCGGTGATATCTTCAATACAGCTCCCGAGCCAGTACTTAATACAAACCTGACATCGCTTCCGAGATTGCAGGGAAAGATAATGTTCGACAAGGTACACTTCCGCTATAATCCGCAGGGCGGCGAGGTCATCAAGGGCATGAGCTTTGAGATAGAGCCGGGAACAGTAGTCGGTGTCGTAGGTCGAAGCGGTTCGGGTAAGAGTACAATTTCCAAGCTGATACAGCGTCTTTACATTCCCGAGGCAGGAAAAATATCCGTAGACGGAATGGATATCTCCCTCGTGAACCCTGCCATGCTGAGAAAGCAGATAGGCGTGGTATTGCAGGAGAACTTCATGTTCAACGGCACTGTTGCAGAGAACATCTCTATACACTGTCCGACAGCCACAATGGAGCAGATAATCAAGTGTGCTAAAATTGCAGGTGCGCATGATTTCATTCTCGAACTTCCGAACGGCTACGATACCGTTATTGGCGAAAAGGGCATGGGACTTTCGGGCGGTCAGAAGCAGAGAGTTGCCATCGCAAGAGCTATTCTCAACGATCCACGAATACTTATCTTTGACGAAGCTACCTCCGCACTTGACTATGAGTCAGAGAGCATAATACAGAATAATCTGAAAGAAATATGTAGAAACAGAACAGTTATCATTATCGCACATCGTCTTTCAACACTGAAAGATGCGCAGAAGATAATGGTCATCGACAAGGGCGACCTTGTGGAGTATGACACCCATGAAAAACTCATGGCGCTCAACGGACTCTATGCATATCTTTACAATCAGCAGCAAAGGGGTGAGGTAGATGGATAATAAGCTTACCGAGTACGCCCTGAAACACAGCAGAAAGCACGATAAGGAGCTGAAATACGACTTTATGCCGTCTATGCTCGAAATAATCGAGCGTCCTGCTCATAAGGCGGGAACAGTCATTATCTTAGGCGTTTTCACACTTCTCATAGCTGCCGTAATATGGGCTTGTCTTTCCAAAACTGACATAGTCGTAACATCAAGCGGAACTATCCAGCCTGTAGGCAATATCAGCTCACTGAACTCATATGCAAGCGGCACGATCAAGTCAATAAATATCGAAGAGGGAGCGTATGTCAAGGCAGGAGATGTACTTATTGAGCTGGACACGCAGAGTCTCGATATAGATGCAGATACACTGAACAATCAGAAAAAAGTCCTTGAAGCGCAGAAGGATATATATTCCAAGATAAAGAATAATGCAGACCTTACAAAAGTGGATATATCCAAGTTTGAAGCTGATATTCAGCCGTATATCCTTTCCATAATCGATAACGACAAGGCTTATCACAATAACCTCAGCACCCTTGAAAGCGAAAAGGAAAATGCAGCTCTTAACCGTGATATTGCCAACATAAAGCTTGATGAATACAACACAAATGATGATATTTCACAGGCAGAATATGATGCTCAGAAGCTTGTAGTGAAGCAGACCGAAAATGCCTTCATACAGGCTGAGACAAATGTGCTGAAAGCTCAGATAACCTACAGCGAGCAGATAAACTCAGCAATTTCAGAAATAAACGGCAAGCTGAGACAGATAGAGGCAGACCTTGACAAATACCGCCTTTCTATCGAAAATCAGAAGATAGTAGCTCCTGTAAACGGCTATATCAACAACATTGCCGTGAACAATGTGGGCGAGACAGTTACATCTGCACAGCAGGTAGTAACTATCGTTCCTGCTGATACTCCTGTCGAAATGGTCTGCTATGTCAAGAATATGGATATTGCAGATATAAAGGTGGGAATGGACGCAGAGATAAAGCTGGAGGCTTATCCCTACAATAAGTACGGAACAGTCAAGGGTACTGTCAAGTACATCAGTCCAAGCTCATTCAATACCGAGAAAATGGGCAGCGTTTACCTTGTAAAACTTGATGTGGATAATTCCAATCAGAAGATAAACGTCATGTCAGGTCTTACAGGAGCCGTTGAGGTAAAGGTCGGAAAACGCTCTATCATGCGTTACTTCCTCGATCCTATCGTTAAGGGCTTCGGTGACAGTATGAAGGAGAAATAAGCAATATCAATTTTTAATAAAAATACATCAGCCCCGAAGCTTATGGCAATACTGATATAGAAGCTTTTATGCTGATTGTTGAGAGAACCCCTTTTGAAAAAGGGGCTTCTCTCAAACTCTCTCCCGAAAACTTCTGGTTTTATTTTTCCCCTTATAGAGCGCGACCTGT
>Ga0256405_10002194_pt1 | contig 46784 bp, 31 predicted proteins | sample RumenRJG_02DNA_FD_189096 | JGI IMG/M metagenome (GOLD analysis project Ga0256405, IMG submission 189096) | Bovine rumen microbial communities from Lethbridge, Alberta, Canada - RJG_02 | ecosystem: Host-associated > Mammals > Digestive system > Stomach > Rumen | place: Canada: Alberta... | reverse complement strand
GCTCTTTTTGTAACAGTAAACGCACGAATTTGATGTTCCCGATACCTCTCTGAAAGCGTTTGTAAGACTAAACGCACTTCATCTCTCTTCAATTTTCCCAAAAGTGCATTTACCTTTGCAATTCACCCTTAAAAATGCGAAAATAACTGATGTTCAGATCATAGTCGTTTTTCAGTTTCGCTTTTCCCTCCAGAACGGACGGTCATGACAATTCTTTGGCGATTTTTTTCAGCATCGCCGGGATCTGGATCTTCTGCGGACATTGTTTCTGGCATTTGCCGCAGTTCACGCAGGCATCCGCGCGCGAGTCTTCCGGAAGGGACCTGTAATTGTTGTCAAACAGCCACCGGTTCCCCGAAATCTTATATTGGTTGTAGAGTCCGAAGATCTTCGGGATCTCCACTCCCACCGGACAGGGCAGGCAGTATTTGCAGGAAGTGCACGGGACCGCCAGATGTTTCCGGTAAACGGTCAGTGCTTCATTCAGGACTTTCCGGTCGTTTTCCGAAAGAGGTTTTACCGGGGTGAAGGTGCGGATATTGTCCTTGACATGTTCCGGCAGCGTCATGCCGGAAAGGATGCACAGCACATTCGGAAGCGCGGCCAGATAGCGGAAGGCCCACGAAGCCGTGCTCAAATTTGGTTCGGCTTTTTTCAGGATCGCCACCGCATCCGGGGAGAGCGAAGCCAAGGCTCCGCCGCGCAAAGGCTCCATCACAATGACCGGGATCCCCGCTTTCGTCGCAATTTCATACTGTTCCCGCGAACGGTACAGTTCCCAGTCCAGATAGTTCAGCTGCAGCTGCACAAAATCCCACGGATGCGCTTTGACGATCTCCTCCAGCAGTTCCGGCGTGTCGTGGAACGAGAATCCAAGCTTGCGGATTTTTCCCTCTTTCTTTTTCTGCAGCAGAAATTCGTATGCTTTGAAACGTTTCGCGGTCTTCCAGTTGCTTTTTCCCATCGAATGGAGCATGTAAAAATCAAAATACGTCGTCTTGCACCGCGCCAGCTGTTCGTTGAAGATCCGTTCCATGTCGGATGCTTTCCGGGCAAACCAGACCGGCATCTTGTCGGTCAGGTAATAAGAATCCCGCGGATATGCCTGCAGCAGTTCGCCCAGACATTTTTCGCTGCGTCCGCCGTGATACATGTAGGCGGTGTCGAAGTAATTGCAGCCCGCTTTCATCGCAAAGTCGATCATCTTCCGGGCGGTCGCATGATCGATATCCGGCTTGTCCGGCGAAAGTGTCGGCAGCCTCATGCACCCGAATCCCAGCAGAGGGACCGACAGGTTGGTATTTTTATATTTCCGCCGCGTGACCTGCTTTCCCTGGATCACATCAGATGCTTTGTCTCCGTCTGGACCGGCTTTCGCCGCCAGTTTCGTCATCGGAGCCAGAGCGGCCACGGTCAGTGCGCCTTTCAGAAAATCGCGTCTGTTCATAAGGTTTTCTCCTCTTTTTTATCATAGCAGCCGGACCGGAAACCCTCCAGGTCGAGCGTAATGAATTCAAAATTCAGTTTCCGCAGTTTTGCGGCGATTTCCTCCCGGTTCGCCAGTATTGTTCCCATTGCCGGCGGCGGGACTTCGATCCGGGCGATTTTTCCCTGGACCCTCAATCGGACCGCCGTATTTTCCGGCAGGATCTTCCGGATGAAAGTTTCCCCTTGCCCGGTCCGTTCCAGCAGTTCCGGGGTCAGTTCCGTTCCGTATTCAAACCGGGTGGCCAGACACGGCATCGAGGGTTTGGAGGCAAAATCCAAGCCGTGTTCCGCCGCCAGACTTCGTATTTCCGCTTTGGTGAATCCCAGTTCCGCCAGCGGGGAGACCACTCCGAGTTCCCGGAGCGCTTTCCTGCCCGGCCGGTAGACCTGCAGGTCGTCCGCATTGGTTCCGTCCATCAGGGTTTTGATCCCATGCTCCCGGCAGAATTTCAGGAATTCACCGAAAATATGCCGCTTGCACCGATAACACCGGTCCGGCGGATTGGTCCGCAGCTCCGGCAGGGACAGCGGATCGCAGCGCAGCACTTCCAGCGTAGATCCCAGTTCCGCAGCTGTTTTCCGGGCTTCAGAAAATTCGTCCTCCTGCTGGAAGACCGTCTGCATCATGACCGCCTTCAACGGAAAAGGCTTCCGGTCATGCAGCCTTTTCAGGGAAAAAAGCAGAAACGAGCTGTCCACCCCTCCGGAAAAGGCGAGCGCAATTCCTCCGCCGGAATATTTCCGGAGCAATTCCATAAGCTGTTCCATCCGCTGCATCGTTCATTCCCGCTGCTTGAATTTTATATGAAATATAAAATATGACTTCCGGCAAGTCAAATTTTTTTTGATGAAAAAATGTTTTTTCTGCAAAACAGAGTGAAAAATACTTATTTTTCTTTCAACAACTGTTCTTCGCTCATCCGGATCGCATCCGGCGTGCCCATCAGAGTCAGGATATCTTCTTTTTCCAGCCTGGTTTCTCCGCGCGGCACGAGAAAATGGTCATCGCGCCGGATCAGCAGAACCAGTGCGCCTTCCGGCAGATGCAGTTCCTTCAGGGACTGTCCGATCCGGTTCGGCGGGACCGGCATCTCCCGGAAATCGGAATTGGCGTCCCCGGTTTCCTCGAAGGTCAGCGGCACCCGCAGGACTTTCCGCAAGGGTCCGGTCAATTTCAGGAGTGCCGCCATCGGCATGATCGTCATTCCCTGCACCAGCACCGAAGTCAGTACGATGAAAAAGACGATATGGAACAGGAAAGAGGAATCCGGAACTTCATGGATCACCGTGAAAGTCGCCAGCATGATCGGGGCGCCGCCGCGCAGACCGACCCATGACGTCAGGAGCCGTTCCCTTATATTGAACTGGCTGCCGATCATGCAGAGCATCACGGCCAGCGGACGCGATACCACCATCAGGAACAAGGCCACGGCCAGGCCGAAGTCTTTGGCATTCCATACTTCGGCTGGTTCCGCCATGATCCCCAGCATCGTAAACAGGATCGCCTGCATGATCCAGGTCAGCCCATCACAAAAACGCCCCAATCCGTTATGAAACACAAAATGGCTGTTCCCCATCACGATTCCCGCAACGTAAACCGCCATGAAACCGTTTCCCCAGAATGATTCCGCTACCGAAAAGGTCAACAGCACCATCACGATCCCCAATGCGTAATACAGCCCGTTGTAATCAAAATTGATCTTGTTGTAAAGCCATACCGCCGCGCGGCCCAGCAGATACCCGATCAGCAGGCCGATGGATATTTTCACCAGAAAATCCCGGACGAGAAACAGATACTGGTAAGCCGGCGCACTGACCCCGGTCGTTTCTTCCACCTTCACCAGGCCGATCATGAACAGCGTCAGCAGCGTTGCCATCGGGTCGTTGCTCCCGGATTCCAATTCCAGCAGCGGCTGCAGATTCCCCTTCAGGCTTACACTTTTGGAGCGGAGTATGGAAAACACCGCCGCCGCATCGGTCGAGGATATGATCGAACCCAGCAGCAGACACCAGGATAATTCAATGAATTCGTCCGGAAGCAGAATTTTGCCCAGTACCCAAATGAATAACCCCGAGAAAAGGGCGGTCAGCAAAACTCCCGCACTCGAGAGGATCCCTCCCGTCACCAGAACCGGCCGGATCGATTTGAAATTGGTGTCGAAGCCGCCGGAAAACAGGATGAAGGTCATTGCCGTTGTTCCGATCGCATTCGCCGATTCCGTGCTGTCAATCATCAGTTTTTGGTTGCCCAGCAGATCGCTTCCCGCCACCAGTCCGACTACCAGAAAAAGCAGCAGGCACGGCATATTGATGATGCCCGAAAGTTTGCTGGAAAGCAAACTGATCAGCATCAGCAATGCAAATACCCCCAATACTGCGGCCAATGATTCCATGATCTTCTGTGGTTTTCCGTCTGTTTATTTATGACCCAGTAACATATCATGGTGGACCTGAAATTCAAGGCCGTGAGGGAAAAAATTACCATCATTCTCCGGCCTGCGGCAGTAAAGATTTGTCCGGCCTCGCGTCTCCGTGGACTTCCGGTCTGCGGAAAGCCTTTGTTCCCGCGACTGGCCGTGCCTTCCGCAGAGTCCGACCGGTTCGACAGAAGGCCATGAAAAACCCCCTTTGCCGGTTACGCGGCATCGGGGGTGAATTCAGGAAATTCTCTTTATAACGGAGAATCTCTTATTTTTTCTTTCTGGACGGGATATGGGCGGATTCGCCGTGGACCGCATGGGCAGCTTCCATCATGGCTTCCCCGAGGGTCGGGTGGGCATGGATCGCTTTGCCGAGTTCGCGGGCCGTGATCTCCAGATGCATCGCGGGACAGGCTTCCGCCACCAGGTCGGTGGCATGGGGGCCAACCACATGGATGCCGAGCACCTGATCGGTCTTGGCATCGGCGATGATCTTGCAGAAACCGGTGGTGTCGTTGATCGCCATGGCTTTGCCCAGAGCGGCAAACGGGAACTTCCCGACGCGGGTTTCAATGCCTTCCTTGTCGCACTGTTCCTGAGTTTTGCCCAGAGAACCGATTTCCGGAGTGGTGAAGATGCAGCCCGGAACCAGTGTGCTGCTGTAGGAATTTTTCTTGCCGCAGGCCACATCGGCCGCCACAGTGCCCTGTGCACTTGCCGCATGCGCCAGCTGAATGCCGCCGGTGGCGTCTCCGATCGCAAAGATGCCCGGGACGTTCGTGCGGCAGCAGGAATCCACCGGGATCCAGCCGCGTTCGGTGGTCTTGACGCCGGTAACGGCCAGATTCAGGCCGTCCAGCACGTTTTTGCGTCCGATCGAAACCAGCAGATATTCTGCGGAAACGGTTTCGTCGCCGATCTTGCCGGTAACGCCCTTGGCGGTCGCTTTGATGTCGGAAAGCGGCTTGCCGGTCTTGATGACGATGCCCGCTTTTTCCATCTGGGCGGCCACGGTCCGGGAGCATTCACGGTCGACCGGCGGCATGATGGAATCCATCATTTCCGCGATGGTCACTTTGGTGCCGAGTTCGGCGAAGAGGCAGGCAAATTCACAGCCGATGACGCCGCCGCCGAGGATCAGCAGGGATTTCGGGATCTGGGGGATCGAAAGCAGTTCGGTCGAGGTGATCACGCGTTCATGACGCGGGATGAAGCCCGGGACCAGCGATTCGGACCCGGTCGCGATGATGATCTTCGGAGCGGTCAGTTCGTCGACCGTTTCCGTTCCGTTGATGACTTTCACCGTTTTCTTGCCGGTGAAGGTGGCCTGGCCTCTGAACACCGTGGCGCCCGCCGCTTTCAGCAGCGAAGCGATCCCCCCGGTCAGGGTCTTGATCACTTTGTTTTTGCGTTCCAGCATCGCACTCCAGTCCGGGGTGATGGCTCCGTCGATCTTCACGCCGAAATCCGCAGCGTGTTTCGCCTGATGATACACTTCCGTGCCGGCGATCAGAGTCTTGGTGGGAATGCAGCCGATGTTCAGACAGGTCCCCCCGAGTTCCATCCGTTCGATCAATGCCGTTTTCGCGCCGTTTTTTGCAGCCCGGATGGCTGCCACGTAACCGCCGGGACCTCCGCCGATCACAATCACATCAAATTCCTGCATCGCATACCTCCTTTGTTATATGACGAGTTGACAGGTCATGGTTGTTTATTCTTCAATGCCTTGCGCAGCAGCTGGTTGATTTTCGCCCGGACTGCCGCGACTGCTTTCTCTCCTTTGGGATACTGATCCATCCTCATTTTCCCGGTCGGGGACAGTTTGTCCAATTCCCGCAGGACCTTTTCCCGTCCGATCAGGGATCCGAGTTTTTCCAGCACCCGCTGATCCTGAAGGGCTTCATAGAAAACTTCATGCCGGATGGAGTCTTCCGGAACGCCGTCCTTCCCCGGATATACCAGGAATGCGTCTCCGGCCGGGAAGAAATATCCCGAATCATTGCATTTGTAGGGATCGATCAGGAAACGGGAATGTCCGGAATAATAGAAATTGAATCCCCAATGCAGGAAACCTTCGATTCCATATACATACAGCAGCGTCCCGAAGATCCGGTTCCGGGCAGACGGCATGTGGATGAACCGGTTGCAGTACACTGTGGTCGGTTCGCAGCAGTAATAAGTCCAGTGTTCCTTCATTCCGGCCGCCAGAAATTCTTCCAGATGGGTCTCGCTCGGCACTGGAGTGGTGACAATGCCGTCCTCGTAATATTTCACTTTGGAGAGTGCATCCATGATCCGGAAACCTTTCAGATGCCGGGTCATGATCTCTTTGTCGGCTTTGTACTGTTCCAGATGATCCGCCTGCGGCTCATCCGAGCAATGGAAATAAGTCCGGTCCTGCAGTTTTTTCTTTTTCAGGAACGCGGCCAATGCCGGCAGGAATGCGTCCAGGAACTTCCGGTAACTCGGGGATGAAGCGCTGACATCCCAGCCGAAGATCCGTTTTTCCCGGCCATTGACTTTGGCCATGATCTTCGGCGAGAACAGCGCGCCCCATTGCGTGAACAGATGCGAGATCTCGAAATATCTGATCCCGCATTTCTCCGCCAATGCGATCCAGCGTTCCAGCCGGCTGAAACCGAAGGTATATTTCCCTTTCGAAAGCGTCACATCCACCAGCTGTACGGTCGGACGCTCTCCGCCGACTTTGGTGTCCAGCGGCGGCGTGAAGACCGGGGTCAGGATCATGTTGATCCCGTGATCGGCCGCATTCTTCATGAAATTTCCGATGATCCGCCAGTGTTCCTCGCTGAACACGGGAACATGATAATACGAGGCGAGACAATCGGTATGGAACCAGTGGGTGTTTTTCAGTTTCCGGGCGGGAATGACCGCATCCAGCACTTCCAGGGAAAAGGTTTTGACTCCGCAAACGGAAAATTCTTTGACCGGAAGATGTGGCCAGCCACCCAGCAGGGTGAATTTGACCGGATAGATCCCCGGCCGGCAGCGGGGGGGAACATCGACCGTGATCCAGAGCGACCGCCAGGAGGGAAGGGCCGGTGCGTCTTCGCTGTCCAGATCGCTCAAAACATCCGGATACAGGCCCGGTTCCGGAGAAATGACATCCTCGTCGAACAATACTCCGGTATATTCCACCGGCACCAGTCCGACTTTCCGGATCCGGAGCGTTTTCCCGAACGCGGATTCCACTTGCACTTTCAAATTTCCGCGCCAGGTGTCGGTGACTTTATAAGCCAGTTGGAATGAAAAGCGTTCGCCCCGCATGGCAGTCCCCTGCCGGATCTCGGTTTCCGGTTCCTTTCCAGGCTGGATCTTCGCCAGCGAACTGCAGAATTTCGTCTCAAATTTCATTTTGCCTGCACTCCTTTATATTGGATCATCAGGACCGTCAGATCGTCCGACTGTTTGGCATTCCCGGTATATTCATGCAGAATATTCAGCAGGGAATCCATGATTTTGGACAATGGATTCTTATCCGGCGGGACCGTGCTTAATGCCTGTTCCAGCCGTTTGCTGCCGAAAATCTCGTTCTGCGGATTCAGCGCTTCGGTGATCCCGTCGGTATACAGGACCAGGGTTTCCCCCGGTTTCAACTGATAATGTTCCTCCGTATAAAAAGCCGGACTTTCCTGATGGAACGGCCCCAGCGGGAATCCGGAAGGAAGACGCAGCAGCGAACTGCTCCCGTCCGGCTTCAGATAAACCGGCGGATTGTGTCCGGCGTTGCAGCAGACCATTTCTCCCGTTACGCAGTCCAGCAGACCGCAGAAAACGGTGATGAACATGCAGTTTTTATTTTCTTCTTCCAGATAGTTGTTGGTTTGCTGAAGGATCTCCGAGGGCGAAAGAGCATTGCGGGCGAATCCGTGCATCAGCGTTTTGGCGGTTGCCATGAACAGGGAAGCGGGGATCCCTTTTCCGGAGACATCTCCGATGGCGAAAAACAGATGGGTCGGATCGATGAACACAAAGTCGTAAAGGTCACCTCCCACTTCTCTGGCTGGTCTCATGACGGCGCAGATGTCAATATCCTGTCGCCCGGAGATCGGTTTCGGCAGCATGGCCGACTGGATGGCCGCTGCGGTCCGCAGTTCCGATTCCACACGCTGCCGTTCGCCGGCGGCCTGATTCAGATTCTGGATGTAGCGGGTCAGATCGTCCGCCATCTGGTTGATCGTATTGGCCAGCTGTTCCAGTTCGTCGCCGGTATGCAGGCTGATCTTGTTGTTCAGATGGCCGCTGCCTATGATATGTGCGTTTTTCATCAGCGTGGAGATCGGCCTCGTCAGCTGTTTCGCCAGAAAATATCCCAGGACCAGGATCAGGATCAGGATCGAAATCAAGATCCCCGTGTAAACCGGAATGGAGGTGTAGATCCGGTGTTCGAATGCGGTCTGCGCCGTCTGCTGTTCGTCCGCCAGCATCTTTTCCATGTCCTGAATGCTTTTCATCGCCAGTTTTTCCGGCTGGCAGACGACCAGATTCCAGCCGCATTCGGGGATCGGAGAGCTGGCGGCCAGCAGGGGGCCGTTTTCACCGTTCAACTGGAAAACGCCGGATTTCTGTTCCCGGATCTTCTGCTGCAGTTCTTTGGTGGAAGCCGAAAGCTGCCGGAATTCCTTTTCGCCGGAGATCACTCTGCCGTCGGACGAAGTCAGGAAGGAAAGATAACCTGAACGGATGATCGTTACCTGACTGGAAATCGGCTCGACCTGGATCTCCGCGGCAATGACCGCCAGCAGCCGGGAACCGGAAAAGACCGCCTGCGAACAAATAAGGACCGTTTCATCGGCGGATTTCGACCAGTGTATTTTCCCTTTGGCTTTTATGGCCTCCTGATACCACGGCTGTTTGCGGGCGTCGAAATCCGGTTTCAGTTTCCGCCACGGATGGAAGATTTGAACCCCATCCGGAAAAATGATTGCGGATGACTCGATGAACATTGTACTTGAGTTCAATTCAAACAAGGATGGAACAAAAACGGAAAGACGGGTCAGGGATTCTCTGGTCCGTGCCGAAGGCGGCACTCCGGGAGCAAAATGGCAAAGCCCCAGCCGTTCCGGGCGTTCCGGCGCTTTTGTCCCAGTATGAAAGGCGTCGGGATTTCCCTTGCCCCGGGACAGCCGCCCGGCGGTTACATCACTGGTCATGCCGCTTATCACACCGGAGATATTTTCCAGCACCAGTCCGATGATCCGGGCCTGGTCCGCCGCGGTGTTCTTCAGATCAGAATTGATTTGTCTGAGCAAAGCCGCCCGGCTGTCTCGGGTCAGCAGACGTCCCTGACGGTCGCCGTAAGACAAGGCGGCGGACATAAAGCGGCGCATCCCGGCGAACGAATAATATATTGTCACCGTAAACGACAGCAGCGCGATCAGAAACAGCGCTGCCATGATTTTTATGCGGATGCTTGCTTTCACCGGATCACTCTTTTCTGTATGAAAACCTTATCCGGATAATTTAATTCCCCATTGTCGGAATGCAAGCGGAAACTGCTAAAATCCATGCTTTTTAACCCCGCTGTTTCAAACTGTCTTCCCATAAATCGAACGAGGCGTCCGAAGGCATGCGCCAGTCGCCGCGCGGAGAAAGCGAGACTGTCCCCACTTTCGGGCCGTCGGTGGAACAGCTCCGCTTGAACTGCTGCGTGAAGAAACGACGCAGAAACGTGTTCAGATGATCTTTCAGTTTTGCTTCGGAGAGATCCCCGAAGGCATGTTTCGCCAGGAACAGCAGTTTGTCCGGTCCGGCTCCGTATTTGAAGAAATGATACAGGAAGAAATCATGCACTTCATACGGACCGATGATGTCTTCGGTTTTCTGTTTGATCTTGCCGGCCTCATCCGCGGGCAGCAGTTCCGGACTGACCGGAGTGTCGATCACATCATACAGCAGATCGCGGATCGTCTTTTTGGATTCATCCGCAACAAATGCCACCAGATAACGGATCAGGGTTTTCGGAATGGAGCAGTTCACCGCATACATGGAAATATGGTCGCCGTTGTAGGTGCACCAGCCCATTGCGATCTCGGAAAGGTCGCCGGTGCCGACCACCAGCGCGTTTTCGCTGTTCGCCACATCCATCAGGATCTGCGTGCGTTCCCGGGCCTGGGAATTTTCGTAGGTGACATCGTGCACGTTTTCATCGTGTCCGATGGAGCGGAAATGTTCGCGGCAGGCTTCGGCGATGCTGATCTCCCGCAATTCTGCGCCGAGCGCTTTGCAGAGGTTGACCGCATTGCGGTAAGTGCGGTCTGTGGTGCCGAAACCCGGCATGGTGATCGCAATGATATCCGATACCGGCCGCTTGAGCAGTTCCATGGTGCGGACACTTACCAGCAGCGCAAGCGTTGAATCCAGTCCGCCGGAAATGCCGATCACCAGTTTTTCCGCACGGGTATGTTCCACCCGCTTGGCCAGCCCTGCCGTCTGGATGGCAAATATTTCCCGGCAGCGGATCTGGCGCTGTTCGTCGGAAGCGGGGACGAAAGGTTTGCGTTCGAAAGTACGCCGGATCTGTTCCGGGGCAGGGACCGGAGTCTGCTCCGCTTTTACCAGGGTGAATTTCGGAAGTGCCGTGGTCGCGGCGCTGTCGGCAAACGGACTGTCGGCCAGCCGCGCCGCACTGATGCGTGCCAAATCAACGTCGGCAGTATAAAAGACGTTTTCACGCTGGAACCGTTCGGAATCGACCAGAATGGCGCCGTTTTCCGCGATGAGGCAGTGCCCGCCGCAGACCGTGTCGGTAGTGGATTCATGGACGCCGGCGGATGCATAAGCATAAACCGCAACGCATCGCGCGCTCAGCCCCTGCACGAGACTGCGGCGGTAATCGGACTTGCCGACCAGTTCATTGCTGGCGGAAAGGTTCAGCAGCAGCGTGGCCGAGCCAAGTGCCTGCAGCGAACTCGGCGGCACCGTGCTCCACATGTCTTCGCAGATCTCCGCGCCGATCCGCAAATCGCCGCCGGCATCGAACAGCAAGTCCGTTCCGAACGGGATCCCGTTCTGTCCGGCAAAATCGACAGTCGCATTCCAAATGCCGTATCCGGAGGAGAAATACCGTTTTTCGTAAAATTCGCGGTAATTCGGCAGATGGGTCTTCGGCACGATGCCGAGGATCTTCCCGTGCTGAAGAAGGAGGGCGGCATTGAAGAGACGGTTCTGATACCGCACGGGTGCACCGAGTGCCAGGATCGGATCCAACTTCGCGGTTTCGCGGCAGATCCGGGCAACGGCCTGTTCCACTCCGTTCAGCAATGTCCCGTTATGGAACAGGTCCCCGCAGGAATAAGAACTTACCGCCAGTTCCGGAAAAAGCAGCACGGACGCATGATCCGCTGCCGCTTCCTTCGCCAATTTCAGGATTTGTTCCGCATTGAATGCCGGGTCCGCCACCCGGATGACCGGAACACAGGCTGCAATTCTGTAAAACCCGAACATTTTTCCTCCATTTCCGGAAGGCCGGTCTTATAAGGCGGCCCGAACCGTTTTCCCGATCTGTTCAATGGTTTCCGCTTCAAGATAAGGATGCATCGGCAGCGCAAAAATGTCTTCGGCGATTTCTTCCGCAATCGGCATGTCGCCTTTCCTGTAGCCCAGATATTCCATCGCCTTGAGCAGATGCATCGGGATCGGATAATAGCGCGCGGACGGGATCCCGGCTTCCTTGAGCGCTGCCTGGATCTTGGCAAAATCTTTGGACCGCGGACAATACTGCGCCCAGACCGACACGCGATCTTTTGCCACCATCGGGAGCTGCACCGTGCCGGCCAGCGCCTTCGCGTAATTGGCGGCCACGGTCTGGCGCAATTCGATCTCTTCCTTGAACAGGGTCAGTTTCTGCAGCAGGATCGCCGCCTGGATGGTATCCAGACGGGCGTTCAGACCGACCAGCACATTGTCATACTTGTCCCCGCCGCGTCCGTGCACCAGGATCGAAAACATCCGGTCATAAAGCGCCTTGTCATCGGTGAAGACCGCGCCGCCGTCGCCGTAACAGCCCAGCGGCTTGGCCGGGAAGAAACTGGTGCAGCCGACCGTTCCGAAAGACGGGACCCGTTTGCCTTTGTAAAGTGCGCCCATGGATTGTGCGGCGTCTTCCACGATCGGCAGATCGAATTCGCGCGCGATCGCCTGAATGGCGTCATAATCGCAGCTCTGGCCAAAGATATCCACCGGAACGATCGCCTTGAGTTTCAATTTCCCTTCCGCGCGGACCTTCAGAATCGTGCTGCGCAGTTTTTCGGGGTCGATGTTATAGGTGACCGGATCGACATCCACAAAAACCGGGGTCGCTCCGGTGAGTGCGATCATTTCCACCGTGGCAAAGAAGGTGAACGGGGTGGTGAAAACCGCATCCCCGGCTTTGAATCCCAGTGCCATATAGGCCATCAGCAGGGCGTCGGTCCCGCTGGAACAGGCCAGACAGTATTTGGTCCCGGCCAGTCCGGCCAGTTGTTTTTCCAGTTCCGCCACTTCCGGACCCAGAATGTACTGTCCATGTTCCAGGACCTTTTTAACGGCATTGTCCACCTGATTTTCGATCCGGCGATACTGTTTTTTCAGATCAATGAAAGGAATCATAAAGCCTGCTTGCTCCCCTGTTGGATTTGTTTTTCATTTTTTCTTTTTCCAATGGAACGTAACATACCATAAATAATCCTGAATTTCAAGTTTTTTAACCAAAAAAAGTCATGGCTCCATCCCTTTTGTAAATGGATCGTCAGAAACTGCAAGGTCTGCGGTTCATCAGCCGGTGTTTTCCGAAAAATAAACCGGAACGGAGATGCGGCAGCGGATGTCAGCGGACTTGACATTTTTTTTAACCGCGTTATATTAAACAGACCAAAACGGGAAGGAGAGCGGGCCCATGTCTTTGCACTTGTCTGAGAGTCTGGAAGATTATTTGGAAGCGATCGCGGAACTGATCGCGGTCGAAGGCCATGCCCATACCAAGGGGATCGCGGAAAAACTGCAGGTGAAAATGCCGTCGGTTACCGCTGCGCTCCGGCAGCTGGACAAGATGGGCTGCATCAAATATAATACACATTATCCGGTCCAGTTGACCGAGGTCGGAAAAGAGCTTGCCGAACAGGTGATGCGGCGGCATCACATCCTGAAGAAATTCTTCGGCGAGATCCTTGGCCTGCCGCCCGAAAAAGCGTCCGAAACTGCCTGCCGGCTCGAACATGCGGTGGATGAGGAAACCATCGAACGTTTCATCCTTTTTTCCGCCGCGATCGAAAACCGTTCGGATGCCCGTTCGCTTCAGGTCTATCTGACGGAAGCCATGACCGCGCTGAACGAAGAGGAGAATTTTCAGAAAGTCTGCGTCCTCAGCGAGATGCGCCCGGGAGAAAGCGGGGTTTTGGAAAGGATCGGACGCAATATTTCCGATCAGGCCAAACTGGAGATCAAACTTGGCGACAGCTTCACTTTCCAGGGAATGTCGCTGGACAAGACCGACTGCCGGATCTTCCTGGCGGGAAAAGCGCTGAATATCCCGCTGTCAACGGCGGAAAACCTCTGGGTCCGCCGGACTGAAACGGCTCACAAGTAAATTTCCCGCAGTCTGGTTTTCGGATCGGCACCGGGCAGGATCGGCGCCTTCAGTCCGATCGGATTGGTCGGGAACATGGCCGAAGGATTGATCCCGCAGCGTTCGTAGATGCTTCCCAGCAGATCCACCGGCGAAACCGGACGGGCCGTCACCTGTTCTCCCCGTTCATCGGAAGCGCCTACCACTTTCCCGCCGGCAAATCCGCCGCCGGCAACCATGGCGCTGAAGCATTTGCTGTAATGGTTCCGGCCGCCCTGCCATGGCGGATCCCAATCCACTTTCGGGGTCCGGCCGAATTCGCCGGTCCACCAGATCAGCGTCTGGTCCAGCAGGCCGCGTTCGTGAAGGTCACCGATCAGGGCCGCGACCGCGCGATCCATTTCCGGCGCGATCCGGGCCAGCGTCTCGAAATGGCGCTTGTGCGTATCCCAGCCGGACGCATTGATCGTGATATAGGGGACTCCGGCCTGCACCAGTCTGCGCGCACACAGGCAGGATTGTCCGAACCTGTTCATCCCGTAGCGTTTGCGGACCGCTTCCGGTTCCCGGGTCAAATCGAAGATCTCCGAGGCTTTGCCGAACAGGACGGTTTTGGCTTCTTTTCCGGTTTTTTCATATTCTTCCAGTTCGGGATGACCCTTCATCTCAGAACCGAACGAATCCAGGTCGTCGAGCAGGACGAACCGTTTTTCCAGATCCTGACGGGAAACCCCGCCGGCGGGCGTATAGCCGTCCACAATGAATTTGGCGGCCGCGGGATTGCCGCCCGTGGCGAACGGAGCATACCGGTCGCCCAGAAAACCGCATTCGGCAAAACGTCCCTTATTGGTGGAAAGCGCCACGTAGGGCGGCAGATGGTGCTGGACATTGCCGGCGTTCATCATGGCAAGCAGTGCGCCGATCGCCGGATAGGTAACGCCGCCGCCCGGTTTGCGCCCGGTCTGCATCAGGTAGGTGGCGGTCTCGTGTCCGGCAAACGGATGCGTCATGCTCCGGATGATCGAATATTTGTCGGCGATCTTGGCCAGTTCGGGAAGATATTCGCTGACATAGATCCCGTCCACATTGGTCGGAATGGATCCATGGTCCCCATTGTAATCCCGGCCGGCTCCCGGTTTGGGGTCAAAGGATTCCAGATGACACGGTCCCCCCCAGATCCAAAGTTCGATGACGGTCTTTGCTGTCTTCGACATTTTTACCGCCGACGGCGTTTCCAGCCCGGCAAAAGCCGGACAAAACCGTGCGGCCGCACCGAAAGCCCCCAGGGTCAGACATCTTTTCAGAAATTCCCGGCGATCCATAACGGCTCCTTTCGCACAGATATTTTCCGGTCCGGTTTTATTCGGTTTCTGATAAAATATAACCGAGGAAAAACGGTTTGTCAAATTTCGACCGGAGAAAAATCAGCGGATAATTTCAAAAGCGCCGCCGCGCCATTCCTTTTCCTGAGTGCTGAAAAGTTCGCGGCAGCGGCCGGTCGATTCAAAGACATTCCGGACCGTTGCATATTCGGAATCCAAAATCCCCGCCAGCATCAGCCGGGAACCCGGATGACAGAACGAAAGCAGTTTTTCGCATCCGGCGATCAGCGCGGACGAAAGGATGTTGGCAGCCACCAGATCGTATTGGATGCCGGACTGGAATTCCTGCAGCGATGCGGCGCGGAACCGCAGATCCGCTTCCGTGATCCCGTTGACTGCGGCATTTTCCTGTGCGATTCCGATCGTTTCCGGATCGATGTCGAACGCATCCACGCGCGAGCAGCCGAGTTTCCGGCCTGCGATCGCCAGAATGCCGGACCCTGACCCGGCATCCAGCATGGAGATGGCGGTTTTGCCAGATCGTTTCATTTCCAGGATAAAAAGGTCCAGCGCGGTCAGGCAGAACTTCGTGGTCGCATGCTGCCCGGTCCCGAAACTCATCCCGGGATCAAGAGTCACCAGCAGCTGTCCGGCTTTCGGCTGGAATTTTTCCCAGGACGGGGCAAAGGCCAGACGGTCCGAAATGATCAGCGGTTTGAAATGCAGTTTCCAGACTTCCGCCCAGTCTTCTTTTTTCAGCGTATGGAACGCAAGATCATCCAGCACGATCCCGAAAGACGCGAATTCCGCGGTCTGCTTCCGCAAATGTTCCATGGCTTCGCGGCAGGCGGATTCCTCCTGAAAATACAAAGTCAGATGGATCTCCCTGGTTTCGGCATTTTTCCACGAACTGACCTCATACCCGAGTCCGGAAAGCAATTCCGCAGCGGCGTCGGGCGATTCCGACCGGTCCCGGAGCGTGCAGCAGTAAAGCAAATCGTTCATCGCCGGTGTCCTGATCTGATTATTGGGCCGGGGTCTGCGCCGTGGCAAGTTTCCGGCGGTTGTAGCGCTTGGCGATCTCGATGATCTCCATCAGTTTCTGCCGCTGCACATCCGCGGGAAGGTCGGCAAAAGCGTCCAGCAGGATCTTTTCGTCGGAAGAAAGTTCCAGCGGCTTGTGATGCGTTTCGGCCTTCTGGGACTTCAGTTTCAGCAGCGGCTGGATCCTGCGCCAGGTATCCGCCTTGATCGAGGCGGTTTCACATTGCAGATATTTGGTGACGGTATCGGTGCTGACATTGGCGAACTTGGCAAATTCAGATACCGACTCAAATCCTTCTTCAATGCATTCCTGAAGCGTTTTGGCGATTTCTCTGGTCAGTTTCATGGGAAAGATCCTCCTTTATTCGCAAGATGGACCGAAATTGTTTTCAATATACCTGCATGCATCTTCCAGCGACGGAAGGATCTTCGTGGAAAAACGCACCATCCACGGACTGCAGTTTTCAAAACTGAACGGGGAAAAAGAAATGACGAATTTTCCCTGATCGAAAGCGGCGTAGAATACTTCCATCGAGGTCCCGATCGAAGGTTTGTCATAATTGACCAGCACGATATCCGCATCCCGGACATCCTGCAGGTCGAATTCAACGATCTCGTTGGCGCTGTCCACCTGCCGGTCGACAAATTTCCGGCGCATGGGATCCAGGATCCGGAAATGTTCTCCCAGAAGCTGTTTTGCCGCAGTTCTCCATTCCCGTGCGACTCCCTCATGCTCATCCATGATCGGACCGCTGAGGTAGATCGTCATTTTCTTCCCCTGAAAACCGTTGTTCATGATCTCACCTTTATTTCTTCCGGCTGGAACCTGGGCCGGGGCTCTTTTCGACATGGCACGGTTTCAGCCGCCAGATCTTGTCCGCATATTCCTGGATCGACCGGTCACTGGAGAAGCCGCCCATGTTGGCGATGTTCATGACGCATTTCCGGTTCCATTCCGCCGGTTTGCGGTAGAGTTCCGCAATGGTCTGCTGCACCGAGCAGTAGGATTCGAAATCGGCGGCGACCATGTAGGTGTCCGAATGCATGGCATCCAGCAGCGGACGGAAGATGTCCTGTTCTCCGGGCGAGAAAAAGTTGCTTTCGACCAGCTTCAGGATCCGCTGCAGTTTTTCGCTCCGTCCAATGAATTCCTGCGGATTGTAACCGGAATTCCGCCGCGCCTTCACCTCATCCACGTTCATTCCGAAGATGAAGATATTGTCCGCTCCGACTGCATCGTGGATCTCCACATTGGCGCCGTCCAGAGTCCCGATGGTCAGTGCCCCGTTCAATGCGAATTTCATGTTGCTGGTTCCGGATGCTTCCGTTCCCGCCAGCGAGATCTGCTCGGAAAGGTCCGCTGCCGGAATGATCTTTTCCGCCAGCGAGACCCGGTAGTTCGGGACAAAAATCACTTTCAGCTTGTCTTTGACTTCCGGATCCGAATTGATGACTTCCCCGATGGAATTGATGAATTTGATGATCAGTTTCGCCATATAATAACCCGGCGCCGATTTCGCCCCGAAAAGGATCGTGCGCGGCACAATATCCGCATTCGGGTCGTCTTTGATGGTCAAATAGAGCGAGACCGCATGCAGCGCGTTCAGCAGCTGCCGCTTGTATTCATGCAGACGTTTGACTTGGACATCGAACAGGGAATCCGGATTGACCACGATCCCGCAATTTGATTCCAGATATTCGGCCATGAGCAGTTTATTGGAGCGTTTCGATTTCGCCAGTTTATCCAGAAACGCAGTATCGTCCGCATATTTTTCCAGCCGCTTGAGCTGCGAAAGATCCCGCGTCCAGCCGTCTCCGATTTTTTCGGTGATCAATGCGGACAACGTCGGATTGGCTTTTTTCAACCAGCGGCGGGGAGTGATCCCGTTCGTCACATTGATGAATTTTTCCGGCGTGAAATCATAGAAGTCTTTGAACAGGCCATGTTTGAGCAGTTCCGTATGCAGGGCCGCCACCCCGTTCACTTTTCCGCTGGTCACCACGCACATGTAAGCCATGCGGACCATTTTTTCCGATCCCTCCTGGATCAGCGACATCCGGGTCTGCCGGTCGTTGTCGCCCAGATAATGCGTGGAGACCTGGCGCAGGAAACGGAAATTGATCTCATAAATGATCTCCAGATGCCGCGGCAGCAATTTTTCCATCAGGGCCACCGGCCATTTTTCCAGCGCCTCGCTCATCAGCGTATGATTGGTGTAATTGAACGTTTCCGTGCAGATCGTCCATGCTTCTTCCCAAGTGAAGTTTTCCACATCCACCAGCAGCCGCATCAGTTCCGGGATGGCCAGCGCCGGATGGGTGTCGTTGAGCTGGATCGTTGCATACCGGGCAAATTCATGCAGATTTTTTCCGTACATCTTCATCCGCCCGATGATGTCCTGCAGCGTGGCTGAAACCAGGAAATACTGTTGTTTCAGGCGGAGTTCCTTGCCTTCGTAATTGTTGTCGTTCGGATACAGCACCCGGGTGATATTCCCGGCCAGCGCAGCTTCCAGATTGGCGCTGATGTAGTCCCCCTGGTTGAATTTGGACAGGTTGAAACCGCATTGCGATTCCGCCGACCACAGCCGGAGCGTGTTCACCGTGTTGTTCTTGTAGCCGGGGATCGGCGTATCATACGGCATCGCCAGCACTTCCTGTGTATCGACCCATTTGCGCCGGTTCGGATTCCGGGAATTGCCATACGGCTCCACCCGTCCCCCGAACTGGATCGGACGCGCCAGTTCCGGACGCCTCAGTTCCCACGGATTGCCCCGGCTCAGCCAGTTGTCCGGTTCCTCCACCTGATATCCGTTCTGGATGATCTGGCGGAAGATCCCGTAATCATAACGGATCCCATATCCGAAAGCCGGCAGTTCCAGCGTCGCCATCGAATCCAGGAAACAGGCGGCCAGACGTCCCAGACCCCCGTTTCCGAGTCCCGCATCGACTTCCTCGTCCCGCAGCGCGGAAAGTTTGATCCCCAGCTCTTTCATCGCTGCTTCCGCCGCTTCATGCACGTCCAGATTGATCAGGGCGTTCCCCAGCGTACGCCCCATCAGGAATTCCAGCGAAATATAATTGACGGTCCGGGGCTGTTTTTCGTCATACGCATCGCGGGTCGCGATCCACCGTTCCATGATCAGGTCGCGGATGCTCAGCGCCAGCGCCTGATACAGATCCAGTTCGCTGCTTTTGCCCGGACGTTTCCCCAGCGACAGCGTCAGGTGCCGCCGGAACGATTCGACTATCATATCTTTCATTGATTCCATGTCTGATCTCCTTTCAAGTCAGTTTATCAGGGGTATAATATACTGCATATCCGGAGATTTTGCAATCGGGCAATCCGACAATTTGCAAACTGAAGGGGACATCAGCGCTTTTGACCGGGGATCAGCCCGGAAACGGGGAACGGTGATCGGCCGGGCACGCAGGTTTCAGAGGTATTTCATCCGATACGCGCCATCCGGTCCACCACATGTCCTTTGATGCGGATCACGAGGAGGATCCAGAACACCACGTTTGCAATGGTGATTCCCCAGCAAAGAATCCCCAGCAGAATGAAGAAAATGGAGAAGGCGACTGCTGCAGCGGAGTTATCTCCTCCTCCCATTCCTGCTATCAGTAAGACGATCTGGAAAAAATACTGAAGTATGGAAATTCCGGAACTGGCCCAGAACAGAATGCAGTATATTTTTGCCATCGTGGACGTTCTGATACTGTTCCCGTTGTCAAAAACATCATAGTGTTTTGCCAGCTTGTAATAGGCAATGTATATCCAGTAAAACACAAAAAACGGGATAAAACAGAATCCGACTGCTTTTCCCGGAGTCGTTTCCGCCTGGGAAGCGGGAACCAGTTCCCAGAATTTGTAAAGCAGGATGCAGAACAATACAAAAGAAGCAAGGAATCCCAGCCCGCAGGTCACCGGAGCGGCAGCCAGGGAAATCCACCACCACATAAACAGGTTTTTGATATTCTCTGCCTCGGCATTCGTGATCCCCCAGCTGTCTCTTTGTGCAGACATCCGAAGCGGAGGCGTCATCGTGGGTGCGGAAGATGAAGCATACGGTGAAATGACGATTTTTCTCCTGCAGTACGGGCACTCCGCCTGCTGACCGATCCATTCGGTCTGCACTTCGAATCCTCCCCCGCAATGCGGGCAACTCATTCTGAATCTTGACATGATTTGTTCCTTTCTGTGATTTTATACTATATCTTGAAAGAAAACATAAAGCAAATCATTTTTTGTATTTTTACTTTAATTTTTCTTGGATTCCTGCATGAAAAACCTCTGCACACACTTCCCGCATCATGGAATTCCGTTCAAAAAAATTCCGCCGGATCAGGACAGCCTTTCAGAATTTAAATGCAATGCTGACTTTTTTTTCCAGCGCTTTCAGCACATTTTCCACGCCCGGAAAAGAAGAGAACAAAAAATTGCCCGGAAGGGCGCTGAAACGTTCCTTGAGTTCCTCATCCTGTTTCATGCAGGCGCGGTCCGCTCCGAGGATCAGCGGTGTTTCCGGATGTTTTTCCAGATGATCCAGACGCTCTTTCAAAGGCGTTTTATGCCATTGATGGAAAAGTTCCACTTCGATCTCCGTTCCGGAATCCGAGCGGAACCGGAAATCGGGGAAGGCCAACTGATTGTCTTCCAGTTTCAGATACGCATCCCGGGGAACCAGTGTCCAGCCGTGTTCCGAAGTCCGGTTGAAATAGTCCTGAAACATTTTGAATTCTTCCGGGATGTAGGCGCTGAAATTGGTGTAATGGCAGACCAGGCGGCTGGATTCATCCAGTTTGAGCCGGAAGGTGCGGTCCCGCAGTTTCAAGGTGCAGGAGACCTGCCAGAGCTGCATGGCGCAGACCGCCGGGAAAAACGACGCCAGCTGCAGGCCGTATTTTATGCTGTTTTCCAGAATGGAAGCCGGACCGTCGATCCGCAGCAGGATGACCGGCAGATCGTTCCGGTTCTTTTTCTTCGCCAGTTCCGCCCGGAAAAGCAGACGGAAGAATTTCAGATATTTGAAGAGTTTCCGCAACGCCCCCTGATCTTCGGCCGAGACCCTGCAATCGAGCGAACCGGTGAAAAGCATCAGGGATTGCGCCAAGGCCATATTATAACGTTCCAGCAGTTCCTTCGGAAAGGTTTTCCGGACGGAAACCAGCCGTTCATTTTCCGGCAGGTCCGGGTAAACCGACTCTTTCAACATCGGTTCAGATTCCATCAGCCTTTTCCGGAATTCCGCCGGATCGTCCGGACATCCGGGCGACTGGAGCAAGGCGGCGCTGCGCAGGAAAAGTGCATGGCGCGCCGCAGAATGGTCCAGTCCGGAACAGCCGGAAAATTCCGAACGGTCCTGCAGGATCTTGACCAGTCCCCGCGCCAGTTTGACGTCTTTCCAGCCCGCGGTCAGCGGGTGGAGCTGTTCCTCCAGTTCCTCGCGGGTCAAACCGATGGATTGATCGAATACCGCGATCAGGCGCTCCGCCAGATCCAGCAGCCGGGTTTCAGCCGGCGAAATGAAGGACGGTTTGATATATTCCCCGGAAACCTTATAACGTAACAGGTCTTTGGTGAGCATCAGTTCTTCTCCCGGTAAAAACGACGTCTGCGCTGATCGTAGGCGCGGTTTTGCCTGCGGCGGTCGCTCACGCGCATTTCAGAGGTGCCTTCGCTCACCAGTTCATACAGGACGGCCTGCTTGCCGTCTTTGGCGCGGAGGATCCGGCCCAGCCGCTGCACATGTTCGCGGATGCTGCCGCTGCCGGAGACCACGATCCCGACACTGGCTTCCGGCACGTCCACGCCCTCATTGAGGACTTTGCTGGTGAGCAGGACCGGATATTCCCCGCTGCGGAAACGTTCCAGCATATCCTTGCGTTCGGCCGCTTTGGTTTTATGGGTCAGGACCGGCAGACAGAAGGTTTCGCCCATCTGGTAGGCGGCATCGTTGTCCGCGGTGAAAACCAGGATCCGTTCGTTCCGGTGTTTGCGCAGCAGCTGCCAGACCAGTTCGAGTTTGGCGCGTCCGCAGCGCGCGATCTGCCGCTGGCGGAGATAGGCGGCGAAAGCCTCCCGTCCGCCGGGGACCCTGGCGGAGAGGGCAATGAACCTTCCCCAGCCGTCGGGATCGGAGAAATCGATCTGATGCCGCCGGACGAAACCGGTGTAAGTTTTGCGGGCCAGCTGATATTCCGCCTGTTCGGATTCGGAAAGTTCCACCCGGATCCGGCGCGTGATATACGGCGCCAGCACGTTCCCTTCCAGTTCGTCGATATAAGCGCGGAAGACGACCGGGCCGATCAGTTTTTCCATGACTTCCTCGCCGTCGTCCTCGCGTTCCGGGGTGGCGGTGAGTCCGAGCCGGTAGGGTGCGATGCACATGGAAGCCGCCATGCGGTTGATCTGTCCGGGCAGATGATGGCATTCGTCAAAGACGATCAGGCCGAAGCGGTTGCCGATGAATTCCATCTGCAGTACGGCGGAATCGTAGGTGCTGACGGTGAGCGGGAGGATCTCTTTGGAACCGCCGCCGAGCATGCCGATCTCCTGCCGGAACGCCTTCTGCAGGATTCCGGCCCATTGCACCATCAGGTCGATCGTGGGAGCGACCACCAGGGCGGGCCGGTTGACGGCCGCGATGCAGCGTACGGCGAAATAGGTTTTCCCCGATCCGGTCGGCATGACCACCACGCCGCGCGCCTGGGCCGCCTTCCAGTTTTCCATGGCCTTGACCTGATGCTCCATCGGGACCAGGGACGAATGCAGTTTCAGGTCAAGCGGCAGATAATCCCGCGCCAGATCCTCCACTTCAATGGAATGCTGTTTGGCCAGACGCAGGATAGGAGCATACTGATATGCCGCGGCCCGCCAGGCTTCGCCGGAGCGTTCATCGTAAACCGCCATGGAGCCGAAAACGCCGGGCAGCAGTCCGGTCCCGCCGGTTTCACGGAGCAGCAGGGTGCCGGCGGCAAATTCCAGTTTCAGGCGGCTCATGAACAGAATTTATTTTTTCCGTTTTTTGGTGACCCCGGAGCCGCGGGTGACCGCGGTGCTGCCGGTCCGGGCGATCTCGATGATCTTGAAATCGCTCATCAGGGTCAGAAAATGTTCGATCTTCTGCGGAGACCCGGAAATGGCGATGCACAATTCATCTTTGTTGACGTTCGGAATGTAGCCGTGGAAAAGTTCCACCAGCTGGACAATGGCGACCCGGGTCAATGCGGAAGTGCGGACTTTGATGATCGCCAGTTCCAGTTCCAGATAGTCGGACGAATTGAGGTCGGCCACATCTACCACGTCCACCAGTTTGTTCAACTGCTTCTCGATCTGCTCGAGCACTTCATCGGTCCCCTTGGTGACAATGGTCATGCGGGAAAGATTCGGATCGTGCGTGTGGTTGACCGTCAGCGACTCGATATTGTAGCCGCGTCCGCTGAAAAGCCCGGCGATCCGTGCCAGGGCGCCGAACTTGTTTTCCACCAGAACGGATATCGTATGCTGCTTGATTTCGTCTGCCATGGGTCCCTCCTCAGTTGAGCATGACCTGGCCGCCGGTTACGGGAATGGCCTGGCCGGTTTCATATTTCTGTTCGACGCAATAGATGATCGCTTTGGCGACATCCTTCGGGAAGCATCCGCGGTTCATCGGGACCTTGGATTCATAATAGCGTTTGACGTCGGCCACCGTTTTTGCACCGGGGACCTTTCCGCTGTTCAGATACTGCACGAAAAGGCCGCGTTCGGGATTGCTCCACAGCGGTCCGTCCAGATAGTTTCCCGGGCAGATGCTGTTGACCTTGATCCGGTCGGTGACCAGCTCCAGCGCGAAACTCTGGGTAAGGCCGATGCCGCCGAACTTGCTGCCGGCGTAGGCTCCGTTCTTGTTGCTGCCTTCCAGACCGCTCTTGGAATTGACCTGAACGATATCCAGCCAGTCGCCGCCGTCGGCGGTCTGTGCGGCCATCAGCGCGGAAACATGCTTGACGCAGAGGAAATATCCGTTGTAATTGATGTCCGTGACAAATTCCCAGTCCTTCAGCGTGAAGGTTTTGACCGAACCGGCCTTGGCCACGCCCGCATTGGAAACAAATAGATCGACACCGCCGCAGCGTTTGGCAACTTCGCCGATCATGGCGGCAATGGATTCCTCATTGGAAACATTGACCGCAACCGCGAATGCTTCCGAGGAAGGATATTCCGCGAGGATGGTCCCGGCGGCTTTCTGGGCGCCTTCCAGGTTCAGGTCGGCCACCACGATGACCGCGCCTTCCCGGGCGAGTTCCTCGGCAATGCCGTAACCGAATCCCTGCGCAGCTCCGGTGACCACAGCCACTTTTCCCTGCAGACGTCCGGCCGGTGCAGCGTTTTTCGAAGCGACCGAGCGGCGATAGGATTCCACTTCCCAGTTCTCGATGAATTTCCGGTCGCGTTCGCTGAGATAATGCGGTCCGCCGAAAGCCGCCGCGAGCTGACGGATCAACCCTGCGTCTTCGGCGATCTCCGCCACGGTGGCCGCGCCTTTGATCGTGGTCCCGGCGCAGAAAACTCCGCGGCCCGGCACACTGACCACCAGCGGCTTGAAGCCGTTGGCCGCAACATAGGCGTCCACATCGGCCTTTTTCGGATCTTCGGACACCAGCGGATAAGATTTGGAATAAACGATATGATCGGGCGCAAGCGGTCCACCGGTGACTTCAAAAATACCGGCACTGACCACGAATTTGCGGGAAATCGATTCGCCGTCGCCGTCGCCGAGCAGAGTGCGGAGTTTCGGAGCATACTGTTTGACGGCATCCATGCATGGTTCCTGTTTGGCCAGGACCGTGGAGACTCCGGCCTCGGCGTAGGCTTTTTCCAGCGTGGACATCACACGCCCGTAAACGGCATCGATCTCTTCCGGTTTGTCGGCGCCGACGAAAACACCGTGATTCTGCAGGAAGATCAGGCTGGCGGGTTTCCCCTTGGCGGCCTGATATGCGGCCATTTCATCGCTGACCTTTTTGGAAAGGACATAACCGGGATCGACGTAGGAGATCCAAAGCGCGTCCGGGAAAAGTTTCGCGCAGGTTTCGGCCCCTTTTTCGGCACAGGTCATCCCATTGACCAGCGCGGGATGAAGATGCACGACGTAAGCGAACGGGAGCAGTTCATGCAGCGGGGCTTCCACGGAGGGGCGTCCGCCGGAACGGACGGCATCCATCATCATCTGTTTGGCCGCGGCTTCCCGTTCCGCGATCCCGGAAGGAAGATCTCCGGAGAAAATCTTGCGGATTTGCGCACGGTCCATCTTGACAAATTTGTCCGGTGCCATGGCTTTCAGCGCGATCCCGCTGGGTTTGATATAAAGATAAGTTCCATCCTTGAACGAGGTGTTTCCGCCGCCGGCCAGGACGAACCGGGGATCGGAACCGTATTTCACGGAGAGTGCAGTGATTTGTTCCAGAGACATCTTTCCAAAAATCCTTTCGCGGTTGTTTTATGGTTGAAAAGTGATTTGTCAACGGATGTTCATCTGAACGCAGCGCCAGAGTGAACCTTTCGGTTTGATCTTTTTGCGTTCCTTGATCGCCATTTCGATCGGCACATGGGTGAAAGTGTCGCTCCAATGGCCCACGAGCATGTCCGTCTTGCCCGCCATGGCCGCATGGACGGCATTCTGAGCGAGCAGCAGACAGAATACGGAATCGGAGGCTTCCGCCGCAATGCCCCGGATCAGATAAGTCGGGTCGAAATATTTGATATTCACCTCGAAATTGTTCCGTTTGAAGTAGTCTTTGATCTGTTCTTTCAGGAACATGCCGATGTTTTTGTTGAGCAGATTTCCGGAAGCATCTTTCTGCCGTTCCCCCTGGATCAGATCCTGTCCGGCGCCTTCCGCAACAATGATCACGGCATGATGACGGCGTTTCAGACGTTCATACAGTTTCGGCAGGAAAGCATCGGGCCCTTCTTCCAGCGTGAATTTCACTTCGGGGACCAGACAGAAGTTGACATGCGGATTGGAAAGCGAGGAATAGGCGGCGATGAATCCGCTGTCGCGGCCCATCACATGGATCAGTCCAATGCCGTTGGGAGCGCCCTTTGCCTCGTTGTGGGCCACGGTGATCATCGGATTGGTGGCGTGGACCGCGGTTTCAAAACCGAATGACTTGTCGATCATGCAGATATCGTTGTCGATCGTTTTCGGAATGCCGATGACGGAGATATTGAGCTCCCGTTTCAGGATCTCCTGCGCCAATTCGTGGGCCGCACGCAGGGTGCCGTCGCCGCCGATGCAGAACAGCAGATTGATGTCCATCCGGACCAGCGTTTCCAGCATGGTCCCGGTATCCTGGCTGCCGCGGGAGGACCCGAGAATGGTGCCGCCCTGTTCATGAATGCCGTCCACCGTCACTTCGTCCAGCCGGACCGGGCTGAAGCCGTTTTTCGGGTTCAGTCCGGCGTAACCGTATGGGATCCCGTAGACCACCGGGACTCCGTAGATTTTGATCAGCGTTTCGGTGATGCCTTTGATGACGTTGTTCAATCCTGGACAGATCCCGCCCGCGGTCAGGATGGCAGCCTTGCACCAATGCGGATCAAAAAAGAGTTTTTGCCGCGGACCGGCTTTCTCGAACGCATGGATCTTTCCTTCTTTCTGATAGGATTCCTTGGCTCCGTCGGCTTCCCGGTCGTAGAATACTTGAATGTCATCGGTCACAAACGGGGTATTCAGATCAAGCGGAGTTTGGACCGTTGTTTTTCCGATATTCCGGATGGGAAAAGTTTCAATATGCATACCCGCTCCTTTCGCTGAATCATGATTTCCGGATAATTTAGCATTTTTCCGGAAAAACGCAAGCTGAAATCGGGATTTTCTTCTTTTTTGATCCCTCCGGCAGAAAAGGCTGACGCGGCGAAGAAGAAAACGGTCAGAAAATTAAAGAATAAATTCGTCATTTTCATTGTTCCGTCAATTGTAATCGGGATTTCCAAGTGTTATATTACTATTATTGCTTTATACACCGCAATACCAAAGAACTGAAAGGGATATCAATGAAATTCGGGTTGAAACTGAAAGACGGTTCAAACAAAATGCTGACCCTTTATATTACGGTCGGGATCGTTTTTGTTCTGATCACCGCCATGAATTTCTACGCTTACCGGGTGATAAATTCCATGGGGGAAGATTACAGCCAGCTGGATATTCTGGGCAAGGAATTGAGGCGCGATCTGGAATCCGCGCAGAATAATCTGTTTGACATTGTCATCCTGGGCAAAAAGAAAGATCTGAACGATCAAGTCTATTCTCATTTGAAAAAAGCGGCGAGGAAAGCCAGGACCCTGGGGAGAATTTCCAATTTGAAACTGGACAACAACATCACCCGGTTTGAATCATATGCAAAGAGTGCATATGCAGAAAAGAATATCAAAAAGAAAAAGCTCCTGATGGACCAGTGCGCAGCTCAGGTGAAAAATGCTATCGACAGATTGAACACTTCCGATGAAGAGCGCTCTGCCCTGATCGACAACGAAACCCATTTCATCAGCTATATTTATGTCGTCCTGCTCATTTCCAATGTCCTTGCCTTCGCAGGGATTTTTTTCGTCATTTTCCTGAACGACCGGAAAATCCGTCAGAAAGAGGAAAAGCTCAATTCGGTGAATTCCAATTTCCATGCGATCATGGAAGGGATGGATTCCGTCCTGATCTCCTTCGACAGTTCCGGGATCATTCAGACCTGGAACAAGAATGCCGAACGTTACTTTGAGGTGAATCGGGACGATGCCATCGGGAAGAACCTTTATGAGCTGGTGCCGGCGTTTTACGCCCTGAAAAGCTGGTTTGACAAATCCCTCTATTCCCAGCAGAGACAGTATAATTTCCATTATCGTTTCCACCTCAACAAAGGTCCCAGCCGGATCGCCGACATGCTCTGTGTCCCGTTAAGTTCGGTCCTCAAGAAAAAAGAAAAGAAGGCTCTCCTGCTGAAAGTCGAAGACGTGACCACCTTTGCAACGGACGCGGAATATCAGGTCCGGCGCCGCAGCTCCCAGCTGGTCAGTTCGGGTATGGAATTTGTCGGGCGGGAGTCCGCGATCCTGCACAGCCAGGCAAGTCAGATCCTGCAATCCCTGAACGAATTGTCCGAAACGCACGGGATAACGGAGGAAACCGCCATCTATACGGCTTATCTGAACAACATACTGGCGGAACTGAGCGGAGTTCCGCAGAAATATGCATCTTCGCTTCAGGTCGGTCAGCTGAACAATATCAAAATTGACTTGAACGAACTGATCATGTACACGCTGCGGATCTGCCTGAAAGTTTTTGATCCCTGCATCAGTGTGGAAGTCTCCCAGAATGAGTCCAAATCCTGGATCATGGCCGATCCGGCCATGCTTTCCCGGGCCCTGTTCTGCCTGATGACCAATGCGGCGGAAGCCATGACCGAGATGAGGAAGGAAGGAGAGCCCCAGGGCGGCATCATTTCGGTGTCCGTGGAAAAAATCGAAGGCGAAAAAATCGTCTGCGACCGGATCATGCGCTTCCGCCATGCTGTCAAGGAACCGCCTTATTGGGTGGTGCTGATCTCTGATACCGGAACCGGCATCTCGAGTGCCGATCAACCCAGCATTTTCGATATGTTCTTCACCACCAAGGACACGGAGATCCACAAAGGTCTGGGCCTGAGCAGCGTTATCAACATTGTAAATGCTCACGGCGGATTCATTGATGTCAACTCCAAGCCGGGGAACGGCTCGGTCTTCAAAATTTTCCTGCCGGAAATGCCCGGGGCAACGGAGGAAGCCGAATCCGATCAGACTTCCAACCTTACCGGCGATGATTCCAACATTGTTTACGGGAAGGGAACGGTCTTGTTCGTCAGCGATGATATCTTCATGCATCAGATCACCGGAAAGCTGATCGAAAAGTTCGGATATCAGGTGGTTTCCTCCGACAACGGTTTTGAAGCCCTGGATCTTTATGCGCAGGATATCAATTCCGGGGAAAAGAATATCCAGTGTGTGGTCTGCAATCTCACGCGCGGCCTGATCCGGAACGTGGAAATGATCTCCAGCCTGAAGCAGATGGATCCGGATGCCGGCGCTATCGTGCTGGTCAATTCCGATCAGGACGAGGATGTCGCACCGCTCCAGGAATTGGGCGTCACGGATTTTGTCAAGAAACCCTATTCCATGCCGGAATTCTCCCAGGTCCTGAAAAAATATTCGCACACGGAAGAGACTCAGCCTGCCTGATTCACCGGACTCAGCTTGCCCGGACACAATCAGGATAAAGACAGGATCGGTTTACGATGAACAACAGTCCGGATTTGTCTGATGAGCAGTTGCGCTGCCGGATCCGGGACCTTTATTCCCGGCTGCTGTTGCGCGACCGTGCCCGGATCGCCGCGAGATTCAGAAATGCCGGGACCCTGGACCATGCCGCACTGGAAAGTCTTCATCATCAGTTGGAAAACTTTTCCGCGCACAGCCTGATCCGTTTTGCCGCCCGGTTGAATGCCGCGCCCGATCCGGACTTGCCGATCACCGCCAAGGCGGCGGAGATCGCGCAGACGATGAAGGAAAACCCGGTCGTCATTGTCTGCGGCGCCACCGGTTCCGGCAAAACCACCCAGCTGCCGAAAATCGCGCTTTCCATCGGATTGGGCCGGTTCGGACGGATCGGCTGCACGCAGCCACGCCGGATCGCCGCTTCCTCCCTTGCCCGCCGTCTGGCTGCGGAAACCGGCTGTGAATGCGGAAACGAAGTCGGATACAAAGTCCGCTTCGACGACCGGACCGGCCGCAATACGGTGATCAAATTCATGACTGACGGCATTCTGCTGGCGGAAACCGCCGGTGATCCGCGGCTGCTTGAATATGAATGCCTGATCCTGGATGAAGTGCACGAACGGACACTCAATATCGATTTTCTGCTCGGATATGTTAAAAAACTGCTGGAAAAACGGAAAGACCTGCATGTGGTGATCTCTTCCGCCACGCTGGAATCGGAGCGGATCTCCGAATTTTTTTCCGGTGCTCCGGTCATTGAGGTCGAGGGCAGGATGTACCCGATCGAAGATCATTTCCTTCCGCCGGAAGAGGAGGAGGAACTGCCGGACAGCGTAGTCCGCGGAGTGGAGTTCCTGAGCTCGCTGGACGACCGCGGCGACATTCTGGTGTTCCTGCCCGGAGAACGGGAGATCCGGGACTGTGCCGAGCGGCTGGAAAACTGCCGCTTGCCGCAGACCCAGCTGCTGCCGCTCTTCGGTCGCCTTTCTGCCGGCGACCAGCAGAAAGTGTTTCATCCCGGACCGCAGCGCAGGATCATCCTCTCCACCAATGTGGCGGAAACTTCCGTCACTATTCCCGGCATCCGTTTCGTCATTGATTCCGGCCTGGTCCGGCTGAGCCGATACAATCCCCGCTCCCGGATCCAGGAACTGCGGATCGAAACCGTGTCCAAGGCCAGTGCGCGTCAGCGCCGCGGACGTTGCGGACGGGTCCGCGACGGACTTTGTGTCCATCTTTATTCCGAGGAGGAATATGCCGAATATGCCGATTTCACGCCGCCGGAGATCCAGCGTTCTTCCCTGGCCGGGGTCCTGCTGCAGATGGAAGCCCTGAAACTCGGGCGGCTGGAGGATTTTCCGCTGATCGATCCGCCCGCGCCCGCCCTGGTCCGCGAAGGAAGACAGATGCTGGAAGACCTGCTGGCGCTGGATCCTTCGGGCCGGATCACCCGCGAAGGACGGAAAATGGCGGAAATGCCGCTGGATCCGCATTTGGCGAAAATGCTGATGAGTGCCGTCCATTACAAAGTGCTGCCGGAAATGCTGGTCATCACCGCCTGGCTGAGCATTCCCGATCCCCGGGAACGGCCGGCTGATTCGACAGCAGCCGCGGATCAGGCTCACCGGAAATATTCCTGTCCGGAATCGGATTTCATCGGGATCCTGGTCCTCTATCAGGCGCTGGAGGAACTGCTGGCCAAACGCAATTCCAACCAGGCGCTTCGTCTGTTCGCCAGGAAAAATTATTACAATTACCGCCGTCTCCGCGAATGGCGGAATCTGATCGACGACCTCAAGGAGATCTGCCGCGGCAATCAATGGAACACGGAAGGGAAAATCGATCTGGAGCATTTGTCCGCAGATGCCGTCCATAAAGCTCTGATGTGCGCCCTGCCGCGGCAGCTGGGCTGTTTCAACCCGGAAATCAGCCTTTATTCCGATATGAAGGGAAAGAAGTTTTCCATCTTTCCCGGGTCCGCACTGGCCAAACTGAAAAAAAATCCGCCATGGATCATGTCTTTCGCCCTGGTGGAGACCAGCCGCGTGTTCGCCCGGACCAATGCCGTGATCCAGCCCCGGTGGCTGGAGGAGACCGCTCCGCATATTTGTTCGAAAACCTACGACCTGATCCATTGGGACGCAGTGTCCGGATTTGTTTATGCACGGGAAAAGGTCATGGCCGGACAGCTGCTGATCCACCCCGGACGGCGCTGCCATTATGCCAAGGTGCGCCCGGAGGAAGCGCGGCAGGTCTTCATCCGTGAAGGACTGGTTTCCGGAAACGCGCAGCTGCCGGGTTCCTGGCTGGATGGGTTCAACGATCTGCTCCGTTCGCTCCGGCTGCTGGAGATCAAGATGCGCCGGCCCGACGCCATCGTGGATCTGCAGGCGGTGATCGAACATTTCGGACAGGTGCTGCCGCCGCAGATCCATTCCGTTCAGGCCCTGAAGGAAGACTGGCAGAAAAACCATCGGGACTACGCCCCGGAACCGGATGATATGGTCTTCATTCCGTTCGAGGAACTGCCGGAAAAGGATTATCCGGATTCCCTCACGGTTTCCGGCATGCGTTTCCCCCTGAAATACGTTTTCGATCCGGGCGAAGAAAATGACGGCATCACGCTGCAGATCAAGGAGGAAATGCTGAACCTGCTGGACCCGCATCTGATGGATTATCTGGTGCCGGGGTATCTGACGGAAAAGGTCGGGTTTCTGCTTCGTTCCATGAACAAGACCCTGCGGAAAATGTTCATGCCCCTGGATGAAGTGCAGGAAGCTTTTATGGAAAGTTTCCGCGCCGGGGAGATCTTCACCGGTCAGGATCTGGCGGATTCCCTGTGCGGTTTCCTGCGGGATTTCCGCGGCGACGCGCCCGATCCGGAGATCTTCCGCACCATGGACCTGCCGGAATATCTGACCATGAAACTGGCCGTCAGGGATAGGGACGGCCATGTCCGGATCTTCCGGGAAATTCCCAACGCTTCGGCGAGACAATCCCGGCTTTCCCATGCATTGCCTTCGGTCCGGCAATTTCATCGTGCCGCCGGGAACCGGTGGCCGGGCGATGATCCGCTGCCGCTGACCATGGAGTTTTCCGCGGGGAATCCCGTTCCGGCCTATCCGGCGCTCACGCTCGAAGGCGACCGGATCGCCCGGGAACTTTTTCTGGATGAGACCGAAGCAAAGGAATCCCATCGGAAAGCGATCCTCCATCTGTGGAAAATCACCCTGCCGCAGATCCTCAAACCGCTTCGGAACAGCCTTAGGCCCGATCCGCAGATGGATCTGGAGTTTTTCCTGCATTATCCGGATTGGAAAGAGGATGTGATCGACCTGGCGGTCCTCTCGTCCATGGGCGGCGACCTGTGGCCGATCCGGTCGGAGGAGGAATTTTCCGCCCGGCTGGAAGAATCGCGCGACCGGGTCGCGGAAGTTGTCATGGATCATTTTGAACAGCTCCGGTCCATGATGCCCCTGCTCCGCGAAGTACGCCGGCTGCTGAAACGGCTGCGCGAAGGTTCTCCGGCCGGAATGGATGTCGAAGCGGAATTGGATCTTTATTTCCGTCCGGGATTTTTCCGGACGCCGGAACTGCTGGACCGCACGGCCCGTTACCTGAAAGCATTGGAGATCCGGCTGCGCCGCGCATACGATTTCCCCGAAAAGGACCGTTCCAAAGGCGAGTTCCTGGAAAGTTATATCCGGAAATACCGGATCGCCGAAACGGCCGTGGACGGTGTGGAAAATTCTCCCGGACTGCTGAATTTCCTGCTGCTGCTGGAAGAGGCCCGGATCGCGGTTTATGCGCCGGAGATCCGGCCGCTCACCCGCTGTTCGGAAAAGACCATCGCTCAGGCCTGGCAGGATCTGAAGCTGAAATGAGTCGGATCCATTTCGGGGCTTGGTCCATCCGGATGACTTCCATCACGCACATGCCGCGGGGATAGTTCATTTTCCCCCTTGAAAAAAAAGGATTTGCAAGTATATTACATTAATTTCTATAAAAATGGATAAGAAAGATTGATTTGAGGTGCAATGGATGAAAAAAGAGCAGAATATTTTTTGCAATTTTCTCCAGAAAAACAATATTCTGTTCGGGATCAGGGAACCGGATGGGAAAATCGTATTGGAGAAGCTGATCACGACCCTGCAGCGGCATTCCCCGGAACTGGATATTGATTTTGTCCGGAAGGAAGTGGAAAGCCGGGAAGCGCTGTTTCCTACTATGATCGCTCCGGGGTTTGCCATTCCGCATGCCCGGATTCCCGGTCTGCCGCAGCCGCTTACCGCCATCGGATGCATTCCGGACGGGTGTGAGTTCGGCGGAGAGACCAAGGCGAAAGTCATGATCCTGCTGCTGACGCCGGTGGATAATCCGAATCTGCATATCCAGCTGCTTTCCGCGCTGGCTGTGGAATTTGCCAAGCCGGAGACCACAGAGAGAATAGCGAACATGTCCTCCGTGCAGGAGATATACGATCATTTCGCTCATAATCAGGCGAAAATCCCGGATTATCTTAAAGCTGCCGACCTGATGGAACCGTTCCCGGAACTGCTTCAGGAAACTGATTCGATACTGGATGCGGTGAAAAAATTTGCCATTTCCCGGACGGAAGAACTGCCGGTGGTGGACAATGCCGGCGACCTGCGCGGGATCCTTTCGCTTGCCGATCTGCTGAAATACAGTCTGCCGGAACACCTGCTCTGGCTGGAAGACCTTTCGCCGATGTACCGGCTCCAGCCGTTCTCCGACATGCTCAAAACCGCGGATGAGACCAAAGTTGCGGACATCATGCGGGAGGATTTCATTCAGGCAAAGGTGGATGATCCGGCGGTCAAACTGGCCAAAATCTTCCTGATCAGCAAGCTTTCTCAGCTGATCATCACCGATGCGGCCGGCAAGCCGGCAGGCATGGTAACATTAAAGAACTTTTCAGCTAAACTGTTTTGGGATTGATCATGAGCGAAAATACTTCTTCCGGAAAAATGTCGGTAAAAGCGATGGTTCCCCGCTTTATCATTCTGCTGGCCGCGGCGTGTCTGGTGGGATTCGGCGGACAATTCGTCGGGATGAATCCGTCGCAATCCACTGCGTGTGCGGTATTTATTTCCATCATATTCGGGACGCTTTTCTTCTGGGAATTCCGTCTTGCAGTCGCATTCCTCGGGCTTGCCGTCCTGATTTTCAGTAAATCACTGGATATCCCCACGTTCGTAAGTTCGTCTTCGCTGGAAGTCATCATGTTCCTGGTCGGCATGATGGTCATAGTCGGTGCGTTGCGGGATCTGGGCTTTTTTACCTGGATCGTGCAGCTGATCGTTTCCATGCCGAATCTGAGCGGGAAAAAATTTATTTTCGTGACCGCGGTCGCCAGTGCGCTGCTGGCCTGCGCAGTGGATGAAGTGACTTCGATCATCTTTATTTCCACTTTGATCTTCCAGGTGTGCGACCGGCTGAAACTCAATCCGACCCCCTATATCCTGATCGCGGTCCTGGCAACCAACATCGGCAGTTCGGGCACCATGATGGGTAACCCGGTCGGCATTTTCATCGGCACCAAGGGACAGCTCACGTTCGGTGATTTCATGGTCTGGTCCTTCCCGCTGATGATCATCGCCCTGCTGGTCACGGTGTTCCTGCTGCTGTGGTTCTACCGCAAAGAGCTGGTCAAGTTCGACGAAAACCTCAAGGCGCGGCTGGCCCGCGGACTCTCGATCGCTCCGGTGGTGAAGGTGCCGTACGGACGCGGCCTGATCCTGCTGGTGCTGACTGTGATCGCCATTGCTTCCCATCACCAGACGGAAACACTGCTGGGACTGGAAAAGAACAGCGTGCTGCTGGTCATGCCGCTGATTTGCGCTGGAATCGTGATGATCCTGAAGTCCGACCGTGCCCGGCACTACATCGAAGCAGAAGTGGACTGGTGGACGCTGATATTCTTCATGCTGCTTTTTGCTGTGGCAGGGACCTTGGAGCATACGCATGTGGATCAGCTGCTGGCCAGCGGTTTTTCCAAGATTGCCGGAAAGACTCCGGCAACTCTGGTGCCTTTCATATTTTCCGTTTCCGCAGTCGGATCGGCTTTTGTTGACAACGTGATTTTTGTGGCCGCCTTCAGTCCGGTGATCGAACAGCTGTCGGTCACGGTAAAGGACCTGCCGCTGTGGTGGGCATTGCTGTTCGGTGCCTGTTTCGGCGGCAATATCACCATGATCGGCAGCACCGCCAATATCGTTGCGCTCGGGATGCTGGAAAAGCACGGCGGCCATCAGGTCAGTTTCTTCCAGTGGCTGAAGATCGGACTGCTCTGCACCATTGTTTCCGGCGCCATTGCTGTCGGCACCTTGCTGCTGATGACCCCCAAAATGCCGGACCATAAGATCACTTTTGAAAAGCTGGCCGCCGGGTCCGGTTATGCCCCGCACGCAGAGGTTTTCGAAGGGGAACTCACCGGCACGCTGCAGAAAAATCAGCATGGCTGTTGGCTGACGAACCGCAAAGGCGGGAGGATCCGGGTGAATCTGCTGCCCAGCCAGGAAATTCCGGATGGTTCGGTACGGGTCATAGGAGAATTCATGGCCGATCCTGCCAACAAACTGTATCCCTACCAGCTGACCGCGGAGCGGATCGAAGCCCAGAAAAAGGATTGAATTCGTCTGCAATCCGAAAAGCAGTTCCGGCACAGATTTTCCGGGACTGCTTTTTTCGTACGTTCAAAACCGGTCGATCAGACCATCATAGCCGGTCTGGATCCCATACAGATGGTTCTTCGGAACCCAGTGATCCTCATGATCGTGCGTAATGAAGAGATTCCTGAGGTTTTCCGGACGGAGACGGTATTTGGATTGCCGCCATGATAGATATTCTTTTGTCCGGACCAAAGAGCGGTCAGTTGCGGAATGCATTCCCGTAAGGATTCTGTTCCCATTCCGTCGGCTCATTGAAAGGCCTGGGATTGACTCCGGCCCGTTCATAATCGGTGCAGGCGGAGAACAAAAAAAGAACCGCTGCCGCGGAAACAACTGCGGCACAACGGATCAAAACAGGAAAAAAAATCTGGCTGAAATCAGAAGAGGCCATAGCATTTCATCTCAAGTGCCTGCAGCACAAGCACACCGAGCAGAGAAAGAAATGTCAAAACGGAGGTCGCTGTGAAAATGGGCGAAGAAAACATTATGGTCTCTCCTTATTTTTTCTTGCTGCTCAAGGCTTGCGCAACATCTTCATCAGTAAAACAAACGGAATCGCCTTCCTGGTAAAGTTCGGGATGTCCGCCGACAAGATTGCAGATGGAGGAATTTTCGTCCACCTTGGTGACGATGACTTTTCCAATGAACTGCTTATTATGGCCGGATCCTCTTACCACAGACATGGTTCTTCCGGTTTTCAGCGGGAAATGCACCCGGTTTTTGACCGTTCCATAGGGTTGGACAAAAGAATAGGATCTTCCGATATTGATCTGGATGAAACCGTAATCCTTATCCACATATTCTACCACGCCATGAACTTCTTTATAACATTCCGGATCCGAAGCAGTCAGCATTTTTTTCGGGAGCTCGATGCTGCCGTTATTGGTCAGCTTGTTTTTATAATCCTCGATCTCCTTTTTCATCCTCTTCGTTTCTTCATTGTATCTTTTGATTCTGCTGGTGAGGTTTCTGTTCAGCCGCTCATTTTTTCCTTTTTCGGCTGCCAGTTGTCTCTGGGCTGTTTCCAGTGCTTCGATTTTAGCCCTTACTTCCGTAAAAATTCTGTTCACCGCACGTTCATAAGCATCTCCGTCGATCTTCGATTTGGAAATATCCCTTAATCTCAATGCATTGGCGATATTATTCAGGCAGGAAGCATATTTGTTTTTCCGTTTCACCACATCATCGGCTTTCAAATTGCCTGCGACAATGGCGCTTTTGTATTTTTCCGGGTCATTCAGAAGTTCTCGTGAAATGGACGAAGCCCCCAATTTCCGGAATGTTTCGGCATATTGTTCGGAAAGGTTGTTCCGATGTTCGCGGTAATTCTTCACGCCATTCGAAAAAATGTTTGCCTGATCCCGATAAGCGGTTACACTTTTCAGGTTTTTCCCTTCGACATTCTTGATATTCAGCCTTTTGGCGGCTTCCTGCATCACGTTGGCCAATTCGTTCCGCTGGGTAACGATTTTTCCGGTGTTTTCCTTTAATTTCGGGAGAACAGTGCCCAGATTCTCGTAATTTTCATGTTTCAATTTTTCTTCCGTCAAATCTCTTGCCGCGGTGATCCCAGAACTGCCTCCGTCATCCAGTGTTTTGGCTGCCGTATTGATGGCGGTCGCCATCTGCGCCCAGCCGTTGACCAGTTTTTCCCGCTTACTGAAAAGCAAATATGAAAATACCACAGCGGCGATCGCTGCCAGCAGGATCAGAATATTGACGATCCGGTTCAAGATAACCATAACTTTTCTCCTGTTAATCAGTCTTTAATTTTCTGCAACCAATACACTACATTCTTTTTCCAGCTTTTCAAATCAAAAAATACAAGAAAAAGCAGTTTTTCCGTTTTTTTTTGGAAAAAACCGGTTCAAATGGATTTTTGAGCCTTTCCTATCAACAGAAAACGCGATGCTCCCAAGTCCCGGATGGTCTTGAGCTGCCAGAGATCCGGAAAAACTTTCAGCGGACTCCGGTAATCCGGCAGTTCCCAGAGGATCAAAGCATCCGAAGCCCATTGACTGAAATCCGGGTCGTTCAGCACTGCATCCAGCAGTTCCGCGGATTCCGCATACGGCGGATCGGCAAAAATCAGATCCGGACGCGGCACCATGCATGTCAGTTTCCGCAGACAGCCCGGCAAAGTTCCCGGCAGGACCTGGAACAGGGCTTCCGGACAAAATTTCTGCGCCCGTTTCACATTGTCCCGGATCGCTCCCAGAGCGGGAGACGCTTTTTCCACCAGCAGGACATGGGCGGCTCCCCGGCTGGCCGCTTCGATCCCGACCGCTCCGCTTCCCGCGAAGAAATCGCAGAAATGCCGTCCGGCCAGATCGCCCAGCATGTCAAACATTGCCCGCCGCGAACGGACCGATGTCGGTCTTACTTCTCTGCCCGCGGGAACCTTGAGACTCATTCCTTTGGCCGATCCGCCCAATATTTCCATGGCTCCGCTCCCGGATCCTTATTCCCATTCGATCGTTCCCGGCGGTTTCGATGTCACATCGTAAACCATCCGGTTGACCCCGTTCACTTCGTTGACGATCCGGCTGGAGATCCGGCCCAGCAGGTCATACGGCAGTTCCACCCAGTCCGCGGTCATGCCGTCGCGGCTTTCCACCGCACGCAAGGCGATCACGCTGTCATAGGTCCGTTCATCGCCCATGACGCCGACCGTTTTGACCGGGATGAACACCGCAAAAGTCTGCCAGATCTTATAATACAGTCCCGCTTTTTTCATTTCCTCGACTATGATCTGGTCGGCATTCCGGAGGATCTCCAGATCATGCGCGTTGACCGGTCCGACGATCCGCACCGCGAGTCCCGGTCCCGGGAACGGCTGACGCATCACCATTTCCTCCGGCAGTCCCAGTTTGCGGCCGACTTCCCGGACTTCATCTTTGAACAGCCTGCTCAGCGGTTCCAGCAGTTTCAGATTCATTTTGGCCGGCAGGCCGCCCACGTTGTGATGGCTCTTGATCATTGCGCTCGGATTGCCGTCGATCGGCACGCTTTCGATCACATCCGGGTAGGTGGTTCCCTGTGCCAGAAATTTGACGTCCTTGATCTCCGATGCGGCCTCGTCGAACACTTCGATGAATTCGTGTCCGATGATTTTCCGTTTCTTTTCCGGTTCGCGCACATTGGCCAGTTTGGTCAGGAACCGGTCGGTCGCATCCACATATTTGAGCGGGATCTTGAATACGCCGCCGAACAGTTCGCGGACCCGTTCCGCTTCTCCTTTGCGCAGCAGTCCGTTGTTCACGAAAATACAGGTCAGTTTGTCTCCGATCGCCTTGTGGATCAGGGCGGCCGCGACCGAGGAATCCACTCCGCCGCTGAGGCCGAGGATCACTTTCTCGCCCTGCGTCTTTTCCCGGATCTCCTTCACCGCCGTTTCGATGAACGAGGCCATGTTCCAGTTGCCGGAACAGCCGCAGATCTTCAGGCAGAAATTCGACAATATCTGCTGTCCGTTGTGCGTATGCACCACCTCCGGATGGAACTGGATGCCGTAAATCGACTTTTCCACATCCTGGATTCCCGCGTATTCCGTATTGTCCGTGGAGGCAAAGGCACTGAATCCTGCCGGGATCCGGGTGACCTTGTCGCCGTGGGACATCCAGACCTGGTTCCGGGCGGGCACGCCGTCAAAAAGCGGGGACGGCGCGATGGTCTGAACTTCCGCTTTGCCGTATTCGCGTGCTTTGCCGCGGGCGACTTCTCCGCCGAGCGTCTGCACGGTCAGCTGCATGCCGTAGCAGATCCCCAGGATCGGGAGTCCCAGCTGGAAAATCGCCGGATCGCATTTCGGCGCGTTTTCCTGATAGACGCTGGCCGGACCGCCGCTCAGGATGATCCCCGCGGGCGCTTCCTTGCGGATCTCTTCCGCAGTGGTCCGGAAGGAAACGATCCGGCTGTAAACATTGCATTCGCGGATCCGCCGCGCGATCAGTTGACTGTATTGAGAACCGAAATCCAGCACCAGTATTGTATCTGTCCTGCTCATTTTTCCGTTCCGTCCTGAATTTATCCCAAGGTTTTGAGGGCGTCTTCCACCCGTTTGAGTTTTTCCTGCATTTCCGCCAGCTGGGCTTTGGTGTTTTCCACCAGCTGCGGCGGCGCTTTTGCCAGGAAGCCCGGATTTTTCAGTTTGGCTTCCAGACCTTTCATCCAGCCCTGCAATTCCTTCTGCTGCTTGTGCAGTTTGGCTTTTTCCGCCTCCAGATCCACCACGCCTTTCAGCGGCATATAGATCAGACCGGCATTCACCAGCAGCGAGGGCGCTCCGGACCCGTCGTCCGAATGATATTCTTCCAGCGAAACAGTCACGTTTTCCGCATTCAGCATCCGGAGCAGGCCGGGCATTTCCTGCTGGAGGAAATCGGCCATTTCCTGCGTGTTGGCTTTGACGTGATAATTCAGTTTTCGCGCCGGCGGGATGTCGTAGGAGACCCGCAGGTTGCGGCCCGCACGGATCAGCTGGAACTTGTCTTCCACCCGGTCCAGAATGTCATCGGCGTCATCCATCAGCTTGTCCAGACCCAGCGCCTCGAATGTTTCCGGGAAATGCGCATACATGATGCTTTCATCGTCGCTCAGGAATCCCATCTGATGCGCCAGTTCCTCGGTGATGAACGGCATGAAGGGATGCAGCAGACGGAGCAGTTTCCACAGCACGAAGTCCAGCACGGCCAGCGCCTGCGCTTTTTCTTCTTCCGTGCCGTGCAGACGCGGCTTGCTCGCTTCGATGAACCAGTCGCAGAAGGTGCTCCACACCATTTCATAGATTTCATGCACCGCCTGATGGAACTTGAAACCGTCCAGTGCGCCGCGGACCGCTTCGATCGTCCGGTTGGTCCACGCGAGGATCCATTTTTCATCGGCGGAAAGTTTTTCGATGTCGATCCCTTCGAGTTTGCGGAAACTCGGCGAAACCGGGCCCTGCATGGTGCGGAACCGGCAGGCGTTCCACAGTTTGTTGGCAAAATTCCGGCCGATCTCGCATTTCTCGTTGGAATACTGGATGTCCAGGCCGATCGGGGCGATATAGATGATCGAGAACCGCAGCGCGTCCGCGCCGTATTGCGCGATCACGTCCAGCGGGTCCGGCGAGTTGCCAAGCGACTTGGAGAGTTTGCGGCCCAGATTGTCGCGGATGATGCTCGTGAAATACACGTTGCTGAACGGATGCGTGCCTTTGAACTCGTATCCTGCCATGATCATGCGGGCGACCCAGAAGAAGATGATGTCCGGGCCGGTCACCAGGTCGTTGGTCGGATAGAAGAATTCCTGTTCCGGAGTCTTTTCCGGCCAGCCCATGATCGAGAACGGCCACAGCCATGAACTGAACCAGGTATCCAGCACGTCTTCTTCCTGGCGCCAGCCGTCGCCTTCCGGCGGAGTCACCCCCACATACACCTCATCGGTATCGTCTTTGTACCATGCCGGGATCCGGTGTCCCCACCAGATCTGGCGGCTGATGCACCAGTCCTGAATGTTCTCCATCCAATGGAAATAGGTTTTGGTCCAGCGTTCCGGATAAAATTTGATCGTGCCGTTGCGGACCGCTTCGATGGCGGGTTTGGCAAGTTCATCCATTTTGACGAACCACTGGTCGCTGAGCAGCGTTTCGATCTCGACGCCGCCGCGTTCGGAAAAACCGACGTTGTGGACGATGTCTTCGATTTTTTCCACCAGACCGAGTTTTTCCAGATCGGCCACGCACTGTTTGCGGCATTCGTAGCGGTCCAGTCCGGCATATTTGCCGCAGACCGAATTCATCGAGCCGTCGCGGTTCATCACGTTGATGAACGGCAGGTTGTGGCGTTTGCCCACCTGATAGTCGTTCGGGTCGTGCGCCGGCGTGATCTTTACGCAGCCGGTCCCCTTTTCCGGATCGGCATGGGGGTCTTCTATGATCGGGATCTGACGGTCCGTCAGCGGCAGATTGACCGTTTTTCCGACCAGATGTTTATACCGCGGATCGCCCGGCGGAACGGCCACGGCGGTATCGCCGAACATGGTTTCCGGCCGGGTCGTGGCCACCACCAGATAGCCGGAGCCGTCGGTCAGCGGATAACGGAAATGCCAGAATTTTCCCTTGACTTCCTTGTAGATCACTTCCTCGTCGGAAAGCGCGCTCTGCGCGGCGGGGCACCAGTTGACCATGCGTTTGCCGCGATAGATGTAGCCTTTGTTGTAGAGCTGGACGAACACCTGTTTGACGGCATCGGAAAGGCCTTCATCCATGGTGAAGCGTTCGCGTTCCCAGTCGCAGGAGGTGCCGAGTTTGCGGAGCTGTTTGATGATGGTGCCGCCATATTGTTTTTTCCATTCCCACACGCGTTCGATGAATTTTTCGCGTCCGAGGGTGCGGCGGTCGATCCCTTCCTTTTCGCGGAGCACCTTATCGACTTTGCTTTCGGTGGCGATCCCGGCGTGGTCGGTGCCGGGGAACCAGCAAACTTCCTCACCGCGCATCCGGTGCCAGCGGATCAGGATGTCCTGCAGCGTGTTGTTGAGGACATGCCCCATGGTCAGGATCCCGGTCACATTGGGCGGCGGGATCACGATGGAATAGGGTTTTTTGCCCGGCTTGGGTTCGCCGTGGAACAACCGTTTGTTTTCCCAGCAGGAATACCATTTTTCCTCAATGGCAGCCGGCTCGTACGCTTTGGGCATTTCAGCTTTAGAAGACATATTCACTTGCTCCGGAATTTGGTTTCAGCATATTATCAAACCAATAATATACAACTGCTCCGGGAAATTACAAATTTTTCCGGTGAAAAACCAAAAAAGTTGATGTGCCCTTTAGCCGACGATCTTCCTGATTTTCTCCACGGTAACCGGTTTCAGCACGAGACTGTCGAATCCGATCTCGCTGAATTTCTTCTGCATTTCCGTGTCGGCGGTCACCACGTGGACCGGGAGCGAGGCAAGTTTTTCGTCCGCGCGGATGGCCCGGATCAGTCCTTCCCCATTCATCACAGGCATCCACATGTCGGTCAAAACCAGGTCAAAAGGTTTTTCGGAAGAGGTCAAAATATCCAGAGCCTCCTTGCCGTCCTTGGCCATGACGACATCGCTGTGTCCAAGTTTCCTGAGGATCGTCTTCAAAACGGTCAGATTCACCTTCTGGTCGTCGGCGATCAGGATGTGGCGGGAGGCAACGGCTTCGGCCGGATTTTTCTCTTTGGCTTCCGGCGCGGCGGGCGCCTTATCCTGCGTCGTGCTCGGATCGCTCGAATTGGCCACGACAAGCAGTTCGAGCAGAGGGTCATGATCCTCCACTGGAGCAGCGTCGGTAACTTTAACGCAGCGGAGCGTCACCGTGAATGTCGACCCCTTGCCGATGGTGGAAACGACGGTGAGTTCTCCGTTCATTGCATCGGCAAGCTTGCGGCACAGTGCGAGTCCGATGCCGGTTCCGCCGTGCCGCGAATGCTTCGAATCCACCTGAACGTAAGGGGAGGCGATCCGCTTCAGATCCTCGTCGCTGATGCCGATGCCGGTATCCTCGACTTCGAAGCGCAGCGTGCCGGTATCGGCATCAGCGGTGCGTTCGAACGAGGCGCGCACTTCCACGAAGCCCTTGCGGGTGAACTTGGCGGCGTTGTCCACCAAACTGAACAGTATCTGGCGGACACGCTTCGGATCAATCAAAACGGTCGGTATGCCTTCTGCTCGGCTCCGCAGTTCGATCGCCTGGATCTGCTTCGCCTTGCAGAAGAAATCCACAAAATCGTGCAGCAATGCATTGCAGTCCGTGGGCTTCGTCACGAATTCCAGCCGTCCGTCCTCGAGCCGCGCGAAGTCGATCATGTCGTTGACGAGACGAAGCAGCGAGCGGCTGCCGCCGATGATCGAATTGATTGCCTGTTCGCGGTCCTCTTCCAGCCGGAATCCCATCTTGAGCATCTGGGAATAGCCGATGATCGCGTTCAAAGGCGTGCGGATGTCATGGCTGATCGTCGAAAAGAAGTAGCTCTTTGACCGGTTGGCGCTTTCCTCCGCCTTGAGTTTTTCGAGGATCAGGCTGTCCTCGCGCTGGTGGAGGACCGAGATCAGGTTCAATATGATTGACAATGAAGCGATCAGAATGCCCAGTTCGACAATAGATTTGACCAGCATATCGCCGTTCACGTGGGATATGCTCATTTGGGCGGTCTCCTCGGTGATGGTTTTTCCGATCATTTCTCCATAGATATATTTCGCGGAGTCGCATACCGCCAGCCGGAACCACATCAGCGACGAGAAAAAAATCACCACGAGCACAGCGATCCATACCGCGGGGGAATGCCCGAACCGGCCTTTCGAGTCCAGGATGAAATCGCGTCTGAACAACATAAACCCGGCAAAGCACCAGATTGCGAGCAGCAGGTATGAGTCGGTCGAAAGCGAGCTGCCGGAAAGGTAGTTCGGCACCAGCATGAGGAAACCGAAGGCGATCGACATGATGAGCCCAAATAAACCGGCGGCTTTTTCGGCAAAATGTCCCCCCGCCGGATCGTGCCGGGCCTGCATGAGCACGGCTGCGGAAGTGTAGCCGTAGGCAACGGCGGCGCCGAAATTCGACAGGTCGACCGGCCAGCCGATCACCGTGCGTCCCAGGAACGGGATCGGCAGCGAGATGCACATCACGCAGAGAATGGCGTTCACCGGGGTCCCTTCCCCGTTGCAGCGGCCGAACCAGGCCGGCAGCAGTGCATCGTCGGATATCGCGCGGATAAGGCGGCTGACCGCTATATACGTGGCGAAAATCGCCGTGAGTTGTGCGGACAGCATCGCACCGCCGATCACTGCCACGCCCAGCGGCCCGAGCGCTTTCCGGGCAGCCGAGAAAACCGGCATGGCGGCGATCCCGTCGAGGTTCGGGAGGTCATTGATATAATCGCTCCAGTTCGAATAGCCTTCCGGCAGAGCAAGGACGGGGAGAAGCACGAGCATAACATAGGTCAGCAAGGAGAGCAGGATCGCCGCCACCAGCAAAAAGAATGTGCGTTTGACCGGGAAACGGAACTCCGAGGAGGATTGGACGACGGCTTCGAATCCGACGAACGCCCAGGGAACCATGGCGAAGATCCGTATTATCTGCAGCCATATCGGACCGTCGGATGAAAACGCCGGAGCCATGGTCGCCGTTCCGCCCCGGTGTCCGAACAGCGCGGCAAGGAAACAGACCAGTACACCGATGATCAGCACAATGGCAAAAAAGGTGTGGAGCCGGATGGTGAACCGTTTGCTGAGAAGACAGACGAGGCCGCAGATCATGATCGCGCTGAGGCTCAGCAGCACTTCCCCGAGATACACGTCGAATTCGACCATGGAGTAATGGAAGCCGAACTGCAGCAGATCGCCGAAAAGAAACCGTGCCAGCAGAACCAGCGCCGTTGCATTGGCCCACATGACCGCAATATAGGTCAGGAAGAGGAACCAGCCCACCAGGAAACCGTGGTTGTAGCCGAACGTTTTCGTGATATATCCATAGGCTCCGCCCGAAGTCGGTACGCTGGACGTCATCTTGTGGTAGTTGAATGCCAGTACCACGATGGCCACCGTGCCGATCAGAAATCCGATGACCGTTCCCGCCGGACCGGCTTTCGGCAGGAACATCGTGCCGGGCATTACGAACGAGCCCCAGCCGACCGCATATCCGAAGGAAAGCGCGATGACTGCCAGAGGGGAGAGGTAAGCGTTGCCGCGATCATTTTCGCCGATACCGGCGACCGATTTTTCTTTGACCATTTTTTCGCCCGTTTTTCTGCGGTGGTCCGTCGTCAGACTCGCCCCGCATCCTGTAAATATGTTTTTTTCTGCGGCTTCCAGTATGAAAACCGCAAAACTGCAGTCTGCCGCTGCCCGGGCGCCCGTCAAGCCGTGTCCGCATTGGTATGACCCGGCCAAACAATCTGGCTGTGACCGGATACTGCAGACGGCGTTCGTTAAAACAGTCGGCAAGTTATAATTTCTTTATATTCTAATATATCACTCGGCCGCGATCTTTCAAGTGTTATACAAACCCCGTTCCGGGAAAAACCCCGATTTTCTTCCGGAAAAAGCATTTTTTTCAGCAAAAACCGGCATCCTTCAACGTTTCCTGAAGACTTTCCAGCGTAACCGGTTTCAGCAGAATGCCGGAGAATCCCAGCTCCGAGTAATTCTTGTTGGTTTCAATGTCGGCTGTGATCGCATATACGGGAAGGGATGCGAGTTTCTGGTTCCTGCGGACAGCCTGCACCAGAGCCGCGCCGTCCATCTCCGGCATCCACATATCGGTCAGCACCAGGTCGAACGGCGGGAGGTCCGGATCGTCCAGCAGTTTCAATGCCTCATGCCCGTTGCCCGCCAGGGTGATATGGAATTGTCCGATTTTATTCAGCATTGCCTTCAGGACCATGAGATTGAGCTTCTGATCGTCGACCAGCAGCAGACGGAGGGTTTTGCCTTTGCCGCACAGATTTGCGGAGGGCGTTTTCCGGATTTCTGTAACATCGTCTTCCTGGGGCAGGGTCCCGACTTTGACGTTTTGGAGCGTGATATAGAAGGTCGTTCCCTTGCCAAGCGTTGAGGAAACGGTTATTTCCCCGTTCATTGCATTGGCGAGTTCCCGTGTGATGGCCAGGCCGAGTCCGGTGCCGCCATGCCGCGATGAGGCGTTGGACCCCACTTGCACATACGGCGTAGCTATCCGCTGGATGTCTTCCTTGCTGATGCCGCAGCCGGAATCCTCGACCGCCAGATGAAAGCGGCCGAAGGTCTCATCCTCCGGATCGGGAATGAATTCCGCACGGACTTCCACAAACCCCTTGGAGGTGAATTTGACCGCATTGCCCAGCAGGTTGAACACGATCTGCCTCATCCGCTGCGGATCGAGCATCAGGATCGGCATGTTTACGATTTTGGCGCGGATATCAAGTCCCGGCTTTTGGCTGGCCACCCGGAATGATTCCACGATTTCCCGGATCA